>ERZ791746.321-NODE-321-length-47717-cov-2.826256_pt1 | contig 47717 bp, 65 predicted proteins | sample MGYA00510038_ERZ791746 | MGnify/ENA primary metagenome ERZ791746 (study PRJEB30046, sample SAMN00792018) | human gut metagenome | study: EMG produced TPA metagenomics assembly of the A metagenome-wide association study of gut microbiota in type 2...
GGCTAATTTATCCTAAACCTTCATTACTTGGTTTTTGTTCTGAATTTTCTCAAATTCAAAGGTCTAAACCAGACCTTTTTAATTTTCTGAATTTTCAGGGTTTTACATACTGTTTAATCTTCAATTATCAAGGTTCTTATTTCGTTGTCAGACTTGTTTGCTGCAACGGTTATTTATTATAACTGGTTGTTTTTCATTTGTCAACAACTTTTTTAATTTATTTTTTTGTTTCATCTGAAACGATTGCTGCTCTCTCAAGCGCGAAGATTATAATAGCAAACCTCAAACCGTTTGTCAACAACTTTTTTATTATTTTGTATCATTTTTTTGCTTCTGCAGTATTGTATAAATTATATATACAATTAATACATTATCACAAAACCCGCAGAAACAAGATTTCTCCTGCTCCTGCGGGTCAAATGCTTCTAATTTATCTTACAATACCGGAGTCCATGCCATTTCATAAATGCCATCCACATCATCTGTTGCTGTGATCAGGCCAAGGCGTACATATTTCTCAATAACTCTCTTTAAAGAGTCTCCCGTAAATTCATCTGATAAACCAAACTGTAATGCATTATTGATCATAACATTCATGTCATAATCGCCACCATTCCAGCCACGGTCAAGAAGCAGCTGTGTTGCATCTTCCGGATTTTCATGCATCCAGGAATGTGCTTTCTGAACAGCCTGGGTGATCTTTTTCGCAATCACTGGATTTTCCTGTACAAATGTACGGTTCATAGCAATAACACAGCAGCTGTCTTTTGCAAAATCTTCATCCTGTAAGGAACGGACGCATTTTAACTTGCCCTCTTTCATCATTGCATAGGCAAAGGTATCACTTAAAAGAGCGGCGGAGATCTCGCCACGTTCCATAGCTGCGATACATGCGTCAGAAGAAACCTGAGTCAGGGTTACATCCTTTAAAGGATCGATCCCATCTGCATCTAATAATAAAGAAGTGATGTTGTAATCAGATGCTCCTATTCCATTTGGTACAGAGATCTGAGTCCCTTTCAGATCTTCAGTGGTGTTATATTCGCTGTCTGCCAGTGCATAAAGAGACTTACAGCCAATATGCGCGCCGCCGACAAAGGTAATATCTACACTGTTGGTGATCGGTACCAGCATGGTAGCAATATGTCCTACTGCCACGGTAGCCTGCTGTGTTCCCAATGCTTCTATATAAGAAGTTCCTTTAAAACCTTCTGCAGTCAGCCCAGCTTCTTCATAATATCCTTTATCATCTGCTACGGTAGGTCCTGAAGTACAGCCATCAGACATATAATATAATACAGGCTTTCCATAAGCTGGCTCTTTCTCCATAGCTGCTTTCTCTTCTTCTGTTGGAGTCAGATCAAAATCCTCCATATCAACAAAACGTCCGGGAATATCTACCGGAGTAAACAGTGCTTCCCATTTGCCTGCCGCAAAAGCTTCTGATGCATTCATATGAACATCTGATACATTTACTTCTACTTCCACGCCATCCTGGCCCATTTCGATCTGTCCATCATTGTTCAGATCTCCTGCCAGCTGTTCCTTTTCGGTTGCTTTTGTTGCCTCTGCCTGTTTTCCCCCACAAGCTGTCATAGACATTCCTACTGAAAGTGCCAGCATTGCTGCAAGTGTTCTTTTCGTTCTCATAATACCTTCTCCTTAATAAATGATGTTATATATTTCTCCCCGCAAAATGAAGCTGGTTCAAAATCATATTTCTGTATCTGATAAATCTCTCCGAAGAGCGGTCTCTTGGAAATTCTTCTTCTATTTTAATATCTGCAATGATCCTTCCCGGATTTGCGTCCATTACAATAACCCTTGTTCCCATATAAATGGCTTCATCTACATCATGTGTCACCATCAACGCCAGCTGCCTGTGTTCTCTCCACATAGAAAGGATCTCGTCCTGCATATTCATGCGTGTAAATGCATCAAGAGCCCCCAGCGGTTCATCTAACAATAAGATCTCCGGCTGACTGATCAGTGTCCGGACCAGTGCCACTCTCTGAGCCATTCCTCCTGAAAGTTGTCCCGGATAATCGTCCCGGAAACCTTCCAGTCCGATCACATGAAGCATATGCTCCACTTTTTCTTTTCCATTTGCATCGTTTAACCTTCCCTGCATTTTTAAAGGAAAAGCAATGTTCTTCTCCACTGTAAGCCATGGAAATAAGGTAGGTTTCTGAAAAACCATTCCTCTCTCAGGGGATGGACCTGTGATCTCTTTTTCATTTACTGTTACTTTTCCTAATGTAGGCTGGATCAGACCGGCCACCAACCGCAGGATCGTGGATTTTCCACAACCTGAAGGTCCCACCAGACTGATGAACTCCCCACTTCTCATTTCAAGATCAATACAGTCAAGAGCATGGGTGACTTCATCATTTTCTACCTTTGCAAAGCTTTTGGAAATATTTTCCAGTTTTAATAATATTTTGTTGTTCTCATCCATAATTCTTCACTGCTCCGTTCTGCCACCTGAGCACATGGCATTTCACGCGGTCTAATATTTTTGTTACAACTGTAAAAATAAAGCAGATCACAAACAGAGCCGCAAACATTTTGTCATAACTTGCCCAGGATTTGCTCCAGTTCATATACCATCCAAGTCCTGATTTTACGCCGAGCATCTCTGCGATCATAATAGCTGTACAGGAACTGCTCATAGCCTGGGTACATCCCTGTAAAATAGAAGGCATGGCGTGAGGCAACGCAACCTGAAAAACAAGCTGTTGCTCACTGGCACCTAAGGTACGGGCTGCTTCAAAATAATCTCTGTCTACATTTGCGATCCCTGTCATAGACGCAACGGTTACCGCAAACCAGGAGCCAAGGGCAATGATAAATACCGCTCCTCCAAATAAAGAAGATGCTATGACCATCATGATCGGGATCCAGGTAGACGTAGGGATCGGACCTAAAAATTTGATCACCGGATCTACCCAGTAACGGGCTTTTTCTGAATAGCCGCAGGTAATACCTGTTACCAGTCCCAGGCTCACACCTGCAAAATATCCCAAAAATAAAAGTCCCAGCGTATGGATGGTACAATCCAGTATCATGGCCCGGTCTGTCCATGCTGCGTTTAATATAAAGTTCATACACGGTACAAAAGGCTGGGTAAGAACTCCTGTTTTCAGGGTCAGATAATCATAACCTGCAAACAATAAAAACAGCGCTGACCATAAGGGCGCACGGTAACGAAATTTCTCATACAACCGCTTATCTCCCTTACAATGCAAAATAGCGGCAGCTATGCCGTATCCATTATAAAGAACCATCATCAGGATCAAAAATCCCAGGTATGTATACGGATTTCGGTTCATACTATTGTCCGGTATCAGCATATACTCCAAAATTGCTGTCACTGCGCAAATTTCCGGAAGGACCAATATTAATTTCTCGATCAGCCGTTCCTTTCCCGTCTTTTCTTTTGTCTCCAATTCATGCAGTTCTTGACGGGTCAGGCTGACCTTCTTTTGCAGATCTATATTTATACTCTCCCCCATAGTTTCCCCCTGTAAATAATCTTCGCATCTCTTGCTGTGTGTTATTATTTTATCGAGCGGAAGGGAATTTGTCCAATCGCTTTCCTTCAAAAATTTTACTCATTTATTGATATCATCTATAAATCCTTTAAAACCGCAGAAATAAGAACTGCAAACGATACTATATCTATGCTACCAAAAATTTTTAGATTGTTAAAAATTATTGCAAACATTTTGTATTTTTTATAGTGCATTTTTTACAATTCTATGTTATACTTATTAATGACATTTATTATCATTAAACAAAATATGTGTTCACAGGATTTCAGGCATGGTTTTGCAGCAATATCTGTAATGACAGATGCCTGATCAGATGAACATACAATAAAAATTCAGGAGGATTCATATGAGCAGATTGGAGTTGTTCACCCCAAGTAAAGACCAGCTGATGGTTGAGAGTCTTTACAAAAATCTGGAGCAGCGTATCGTGGCAAGCCCTCCAGGTATCTGCCCTGTTGACATAACAAGGGCCTTTATTGAAATGTGCCATGCACAGACCTGTGGAAAATGTGTTCCCTGCCGTGTAGGTCTTCACCAGTTAAAGCACATGATCACCAATGTATTAAATGGTGATGCTGACTACGAGATACTGGACCTGATCGAGGAAACTTCCCTTTCCATTATGCAGACCGCAGACTGTGCCATCGGCTCTGAAGCTGCAAAAATGGTATGGCGTATGGTACATACCTGCCGTGATGATTTTGAGGCACATATCCGCAACAAACGATGCAGCTGCGCTATTTCCCAGCCGGTTCCCTGCGTAGCCCTCTGTCCGGCCCATGTGGACATTCCAGGTTATATTGCCCTGGTAAGAGAAGGCCGCTATGCAGACGCCATCCAGCTGATCCGCAAGGACAACCCATTCCCTTCTACCTGCGGTTTCATCTGCGAACATCCATGTGAGGCACGCTGCCGCCGTAATATGGTAGATACCTCTGTAAATATCCGTGGATTAAAGCGTGCTGCTGCTGACCTTGCAGGAAAAGTAGCACCTCCGCCATGTGGTCCTTCCACAGGCAAGAAGATCGCTGTTGTAGGCGGCGGACCTTCCGGTCTCTCTTCTGCTTATTATCTGCAGTTAATGGGCCATCAGGTCACTGTTTATGAGATGCTGCCAAAACTAGGCGGTATGCTGCGCTACGGTATTCCAAACTACCGTCTGCCAAAAGACCGTCTGGAAGAAGATACAGATGCGATCCTGGAAACCGGTATCCAGGTACATTACAATGTAAAGATCGGTGAAGATATTAAACTGGACGAACTGAGAAAAGTATATGATGCAGTGCTTATTACAGTAGGTGCTTCTACAGATAAGAAACTGGGACTTCCTAATGAAGATGCAGAAGGCATCACCTCTGCTGTTGGTTTCCTTAGAAATGTAAGTCTCGGGGACTGCCCGGATCTTACCGGACAGGAAGTCGCTGTTATTGGTGGCGGAAACGTATCCATGGACGCTGTCCGCACTGCCATCCGTCTGGGTGCAAAGAAAGTCAGCATCGTATACCGCCGTCGTGTAGCTGATATGACAGCTCTCCCGGCTGAGATCGAGGCAGCTGTCGCTGAAGGTGTGGAACTGCTTACTTTAGTTGCTCCTGCCGGTATTGAAGTAGATGAAAATGGACATGTATCCGGTGTCCGTGTTACCCCGCAGATGATCAGCACCATCAAAGACGGCCGCGCAAGCGTAATTGCCAGCGGCGAACCGGAGTATGTGATCCCATGTCAGACCATGATCGTTGCTATCGGACAGAATATCGAGACAAAGCACTATGAAGAGTCTGGCATTCCTGTATCCCGCGGAAAGATCGTTACTCTTCCAAACGGCGGATTTGCAGATATTCCTGGTGTATTTGCAGGTGGTGACTGTGCTTCCGGTCCTGCTACTGTTATCAAAGCTGTAGCTGCTGCCAAGGTAACTGCTGCTAATATTGATGAATATTTAGGCTATCATCACGAAATCACCTGTAATGTAGAGATCCCGCTGCCAAATAACGCTGACCACACACCTTGCGGTCGTGTAGAGCTGTCTGAACGGGAAGCAAGTGAACGAAAACATGATTTTGAAGGTGTTGAAAACTGCATGAACAAAAAAGAAATTGCGCAGGAATCCGGACGCTGCCTCCGCTGCGATCATTTCGGCTTTGGAATCTTCAAAGGAGGGCGTGAGAAATTATGGTAAATTTAACGATCGACAGACTGCCTGTATCTGTAAAAGAAGGAACTACCCTGATGGAAGCTGCCGAATCTATCGGCATCCATATCCCACACTTATGCTACTGGAAAGGTTTAAACGAGATCGCTGCCTGCCGCGTATGTGTTATTGAACTGGAAGGACGTGACCACCTGATCACCGCCTGCAACACAAAGGTAGAAGAAGGTATGGTCATTTACACCAACAGTCCAAAAGTGCGCTTAGACCGCCGTCTTACCGTTCAGCTGATCTTATCCCAGCATGACTGCCGGTGCGCTACCTGTGTAAGAAGCGGTAACTGTTCTCTTCAGAAGATCGCAACAGATCTGAATGTCCAGGACGGTCTTTTTGAGGAACGTCTGGAAAAACAGCCATGGGATAAAACTTTCCCACTGATCCGTCAGTCTGAAAAATGTATTAAATGTATGCGCTGCGTTCAGGTCTGTGACAAGATCCAGAGCTTGAATATCTGGGATCTGGAAGGTACCGGTTCCCGTTCTACCATTAATGTAACCGGAAACCGCACGATCAATGAAGCGGACTGTTCTCTCTGCGGCCAGTGTATCACCCACTGTCCAGTTGGCGCCCTTCATGAGCGTGACGATACGGAAAAACTGTGGAGAGCTTTAGCGGATCCTAACAAGACCGTCGTTGTACAGGTTGCTCCTGCTGTCCGTGCTGCATGGGGTGAAGACCTTGGATTTACAAGGGAAGAAGCTACTATTGGAAAGATCTTTGACGCTTTAAAGAAAATGGGCGCTGATTATGTATTTGACTCCTGCTTTACTGCTGACCTTACCATTATGGAAGAGGCAAATGAGCTGTTAGTGCGCCTTGGCAAGGGAGAACTAAAGGACCGTCCTATGTTCACCTCCTGCTGTCCTGGCTGGGTACGCTTTGTAAAGAGCGAGTTCCCACAGTTTGTAAAGCAGTTATCTACTGCCAAGTCTCCGATGCAGATGTTTGGCGCTGTAATGAAGAGCTATTTTGCAGAGCAGATCGGCAAAAAGCCGGAAGATATCTTCTCCGTTGCCATTATGCCTTGTCTGGCTAAAAAGGGCGAAGCAAATATGGAGCTGTTCTACAAGGAATATGCAGGCCATGATACAGACTGCGTCATCACTACCCGCGAGCTGATCCGTATGATCAAAGGTTCCAGCATCATTACTGACCGTCTCACTGATATTGAACCGGACCGTATCTTCCACGACGCTTCCGGTGCCGGTGTGATCTTTGGAGCTACAGGCGGTGTTATGGAAGCAGCTCTTCGTACTGCTTACTATGCCATCATGGGTGAAAACTGCGCACCTGATGCCTTTAAAAATGTACGTGCTTCCTCTCAGGAGACCGGCGTTACAGAAGCAGAATTTGAATTAAATGGACAGATCCTGCGTATTGCTGCTGTCAGCGGCCTTGGAAATACCAGAAATCTGTTAAAAGCCATTGAACGTGGTGAAAAGCATTACGAATTTGTAGAAGTCATGGCATGCCCGGGCGGCTGCGTTGGCGGAGGCGGACAGCCTCAGCATGACGGTATGGAAATGGCCTTTGAGCGTGGAAAGAACCTGTATTTCCTGGATGAGAATGCTGATATCCGCCGTTCCCATGAAAATCCGGATGTAAAGGCTCTTTATGACAACTACTTTGAACAGCCATTAAGCCATAAGTCCCATATGCTGCTGCATACTGACCATAACAAGTGGCAGATGCCGCCAAGTCCTCAGAGAAACCGCAATGGATATGTTATTAATCCCAATGCGAAATTACAGGGATAAGATGTGAGATCTGACCCCCTTTTGGGGGATTTGCGAAAATCATAAAAACAAAAAATCTTCCGGTGTTGGAATTTTTCCATACCGGAAGATTTTTTATATCATTTTTTCGTTACATGATAAATCCTGCGATCACGTATAGTACAAAACTGATCACTGCAATACTGCACACATAAGGGAACTGGGTCTTTATATGGTCTATGATATCGCAGCCCGTAGTGGAACAGGTCATAATGGTGGTATCGGAGATAGGTGATGCGTGGTCACCGAAGATACTTCCACCAAACATAGCTCCTGCTACTAACGGAATGCTGTTGCCCATGGAATATGCCATAGGAAGTGCAATAACTGCCATAATAGCCATAGTTCCCATAGAAGTTCCTGTTGCAAAGGAGATCAGGACTGCGATCAGGAAGGTCAAGGCAGGAAGAAGAGCCGGGCTTAAGAACTGCTGAAAAATACTGGAAAGATAAGTACCTGTATCCAGAGACTTAACTACATTACCCATGGTAAATCCAAACAGAAGAACAAAGGTAATAGGAAGCATGCCGCTCATGCCCTTGAAGATCTCGTCAATTACCTGGCTGACGGTAAATACTTTTTCTGCTACGCAAAGAACAGATGCTACTAATAAGGCTATGATAACTGCCCAGATCAGAGCCTTCATACCAGAACCGTTCATCAGGTTTCCATTACCAGTAATGATCAGTGCTGCAAACATAACTGCGATCAGAGTACCTACCGGAAGAAGCAGGTTGATGGCTCTTGGAGTGAAACCAGATACTGCTTTAGAAGTATCGGAGTCCGCCTTTTTGTGGATCGGATCATCCAGTTCGCCGGTTGTTGCTGCTCTGGCTTCTGCCTTCGCCATTGGTCCAAAGTCTTTCTGTGTTAATGCCAGTACCAGAACCAGAAGGATCGCCAGGATACAGTAGAAGTTCATAAACAGGGACTGGAACAGAACGGATACAGACTGATCTTCCGGTACACCACCGGTTACCAGATAACCTGCCATAGCTGCCAGCCAGCCGCTGAATGGGAATAATACACACCATGGTGTGGAAGTGGTATGTACGATAAAAGCTGCTTTCTCATGAGGTACTTTTAAAGCGTCATTTACAGGTCTTGCAACAGAACCTGTTACCATACAGCTTAAGGTCCCGGAAGTAAATACCACCAGACCTAACAGCCAGGTGAAAAGGTTCGCCCCTCTTTTAGACTTGATGAGCCCCTGTTTCTTTACAACAACATTTACGAAGCCCTCAATACCGCCGGACTTCTCTGCCAGATGGATCACTGCTGCTGTGATCAGTACAGAGCCGATGATCAGGGTGTTGCTCTCTGTCATGGTATCCAGGATGCTGTAAATACCTGCATTTAAGCCTGTAAATACTGCAAAATGGTTCAATACCAAGTTTCCTGTAAGGATACCGATCAAAAGTGAGATAAATACGTTTTTCGTTGTCAGTGCCAGCGCAATGGTAAGGACTGGCGGCACAAGTGACCATACACCAAATTCCATACTGTTTTCCCCTTTCACTTTTCCTTTTTGTATTATGTACTTTTGTATTTTCAGTCGCCTTTTTCAGACGTTTCTGACCATATTTTTAAAAATCTTATGACACTTTCTATCATACTTTTTATGACAGCTTTCTCAGTGCAGTTCCCAGATCTCCCTTTACGATCTTGCAGTCTTTTGCTGCCACTTCACCACCGATCAGCACATAGTCAATACCTGTTGGTGGGATCATAGGATCGTCAAAGTTTGCTCCGTCCTGGATCTTTTCCATATCAAAGATAACTACATCTGCGTCAGCGCCTACATTTAAGCGGCCCTTGTTAGAAAGTCCCAGACGTTTTGCAGGAGCTGCTGTCATTTTTTCAATTCCGTCATACAGAGAAATGTCCCCTTTTCTTACAAACTCTGAAAGGAATCTTGGGAAAGTACCGGCTGCTCTTGGATGGCCGTGGCCATTGTCGATGAGGCCGTCGCTTCCTACCATAACGCCAGGATCTGCAAATGCCATTCGGATGTCATTTTCATCCATTACATAGCATACCGTCAGGCACTCCGGGAAGTCACGGCGCATTTCCGCAAAGGTCTCCGGTGTACATCTCTGTCCTTTATACTTTCCTTCTGTCAGCTGGCATGCACTGTAATCACAGTGATAACGCTCCAGCCAGCCATCATCATAGGTAGTTGCGCCAATTCTGGTGGAAAATGCAAAGTATGGATAGCAGTCGCAGGCAACATCAATACCGTTCATGCGGTAACCATCTACCTGGCGCAGCAGCTGTTTCATCTGTCCGAAACCGGCCATGCTGCCGATATGGGATACCTGCACCGGAATGTTGTATAATTTTCCTGCCTCTGCCACTTCTGCTACTGCTCCAAACACTCTGTCCTCGTCATCTCTTACATGAGCGGAGATCATTCTGTGTTCCTTTTCACAGCAGGAAGCAGTATCTAAGAATTCGTCACGGCCTGTTCCCGGAACATAGCGAAGTCCGTAGGAAATTCCCACACAGCCTGCTTCAAGGGCTTTTTCAAGGCCTTTTTTCATATGTTCCTGCTGCTCTTTTGTAACAGGTGCATATTTATCCAGGGCGCCTGCTGCCTCTCTGAAATACTGATGGCCTGCAAAAAGCATTACATTCACTGGTGCGCCGTCTTTTTCTACCATATCCAGATATTTCACCGGATCATACACATTGATACCGCAGTTTCCGCCTACTGCTGTGGTAACGCCCATACGCAGCATGGCATCAAAGATACAGAATTCAATTTTTCCGTCTTTTACCGGGTCCTCATGCATATGAATGTCGATAAAACCAGGAGCCACTACTTTTCCTGTGGCATCAATAACCCTGTCAGCCTCAGGTTCTTCTTCTGTTACAGCCACTACCTTTCCGTCTTCCAGTATCAGGTTTAAATAAGCCTGTACCTGGTTGGCCGAATCGATGAGAAGGCCGTTTTTGATCAGTGTTTTCACGACCTTATCCCTCCTTTTATCTACTCACAAATCCCGCACTTACGTGCTCTATTGCCTGCTTACGCAGGCGATTTAGTATAACTTACCTAAAATCTCATGCTCTGCAAACAGGGCAGTTGCTCCGCCGGTGTGCCAGAATACTACATTGCTTCCCTGAGGAACTCTTCCGCTTCTTACATAGTCGATAAGACCGGCCAATGCCTTTCCTGTGTATACAGGATCCACAAACAGGCCTTCTGTGCGTGCTAACAGGCGGATGGCTTCGCTGGCTGCCTCGTTTGGCTGCTCATAGCCTGGTGCATAGTAGCCGGTATCCATATGAAGGTCTTCTTCTATGTTTACATGAGCCGGGCTCTTTATCAGTGCCAGCACATCATTTGCCAGTTTTTCTACTTTGCGTAAATACTTCTCATCCTTAGGGCTTACAGTAATGGAGATGATCTTTGTATCGCTTTCTGCCATCTTTCTTCCTGCTGCCAGACCGGCCATGGTGCCGCCTGTTCCTGTTGCGTGGAAGATGTAATCTACATTCAGGTTCATGGCCTTTACCTGTTTTTCAAACTCTACATAACCATTTGCAAAACCAACAGAACCTACAACACTTGCTCCGCCCATTGGGATATCATAGCATGGATGGCCGGACTCATTTAATTCCTTTGCTCTTGCAGCGCCCATTTCAAAGGAACGTGCTTCTGCGTCATCCTCTGTTTCTCCCGGAAGGATGTCTACAATATGAAGCTCTACATCCAGGATCTTGTCTAACAGCAGATTTGCCCTTACATCCGCATCATCCGGCTCTACTACTGCAGTCAGATAAAGGATAGGTTTGATCCCGCATCTGCGGCAGGCTGCTGCTGTCTCCATAGCATGGTTGGACTGGGTAGCGCCGTAGGTAATGGCATACTCACAGCCTTTTGCCTTTGCTTCTCCTAAAAGGTATTCCAGTTTGCGGACCTTATTTCCTCCAAACAGGTTCATTCCCGTAAAATCATCTCTCTTGATAAACAGGTTGACGCCTAATTCTTCAGAAAGACGGTCCAGACGGTAAAATGGGGTCGGGAAAAATCCCAGCTGTTCCTTAGGCAGAGCCTGTAAAAGTTTTTCTGCCTGTTCCAGTATCTGTGACATGATTACTCTCCTCTCCGCATTTACCCTCAAACTCAATAGGTAAATGTTTATTTTTCTACAACTATAGCACTTTTGTGTATATTTGTACATAAAAAATGCAGCCACGGCGCAGATTTCTTACGATTTCTGTGTCATGTCTGCATATATTGTTCTTTTTCTTTCCAAGACAGCCTATCACCCACTGACGCAGGTGAAGAACACCTGTGTGAAGAGCATAAACTGCCATTCCCGTCGGTACAGGAACCAGACCATCACATTACTCCCCATCATCCAGCAGATACGGTGTCATCTGATATACATAGAAGTTCAGCCAGTTTGTATACAATGTATTGGAGCAAATCCGCATAAACACTAGGTTTCTTGTATATATTTGACCCCATTTTTAGTGTCTGACCCCACGCTTGACCCCACGTTTTAGCCACAAAATCATACTATATTTTTACTTACTTTATTGCCACTTTCCATGTTACCCCTTATTATTTTAAATGGGTATGATTCTTCTGAATTTAAGACATTATCATTAAATTCGTCTAATAAATCCATCTGTGATACTTTGAATGATTCCAATACATGAGTATACAAATTCATGGTCATTGACAGGTCTGAATGTCCTAAGAATTTTTGCACTGTTTTAGGTTTTATCCCAGCCTCAAAACATCTTGTGGCAAACGTATGTCTAAATGTATGACCCGAAAATGGTTCCATGTAATCTAATGGGAATCTAGTAAGATTAATCTCGTTTACAATTCTTTTAATGGAATCCACGTAAGTTTGTACATTGAGTGGCATATTATATTTCGTTGTAAATAATAGATCTGCAAATTGAGGATCTACTTCTTTACAAGTTGTTTCTTCGACTACTTTCTTTTGCAAGATTTGTTTTTTTAATGCAATCTCACATTGCTTATTAATTGGTATATCTCGTATGCTCGATTTTGTTTTTGGTGGGCCAAAATGGAATTCTTTTTTTGTATCGCCAAGTTCTTCAAATTTGTAATACGTTAATGTTCGAGTAACATGAATGGTTTTTTTAATAAAATCTATATCACTTTCTCTTAATGAAAAAAGTTCACCTGGACGTAATCCAGTATTTACTTGAACTATATAAGCATTATCATAAAACGTCCCTGCACAGCATGTAAAGAATGCTTTTTGTTCTTCTACTGTTAATACTTTTGGGTCACTTTTTTCATCTCTTATTAACTTTATGCCTTTTGCTGGATTCTCTTTTGCGTAATGGTTCAATATAGCTTTATCATACATATCATTTAATATCGCTTTAACTTTATCACAGATTTCAAAACTGGAATTTTGATCCTTTAACCCCCTTAAAAGACGGCGGACATCAATCTGCTGTATATCCGTTAACTTTTTTGATCCAATTGCATCTTTTATTTTAGATTCGTAAATTTGCCGATAATACGTTCTTGTGGATACTCTAATAGGCGCACATTTATATTCGTCCATCCACATCTTATACCATTCATTCACTGTTAGATCTTTTTTGATGGAGATTTCCAATATATCCTCTGCTTGTAAATTTTTAAGTCTTGTTTTTAACTCTCTTAAAGAAGCTGAATATATTGATTTTCTATTACCAAATCTATCTACGTACCTCCCTTCATATCTACCATCATTTCTTTGTTTTATTCCTGTTCCTAACTCTTTTCCTGTTAGATCTTTTCCCATCTTTTTTCTCCTTATACTCAAAAGAAGGGATAAAGTTATACTTGCATATCAACAATATAACACTTATCCCTTCTTTAATCAAATTAAATATAATATTGATTATTTAGCCATGCTTCAAAAGCTTTTCTTTTTATTAAAGTCTTATTTCCGACTTTTAAAATAAACGATATGCAACTTTTATCTTTTGTAAGTTCACGTATTTTTTTAGTTCCAATATTGGAATATTGTGCAGCTTCTTCTATGGTTAAATTCAATTTATTTTGTAATTCGACTTCATTCATTTACTTCACCTTCAAATATATCTCAGCATAATACACACCCTTTTGTAGTGCTTCCTTATGTGTTGCTACTGCCATATCTACTTTGTTACCTTTAATAGCACCACCAGTATCTTCAGCAATGTATTCTACTCCGTTGATCATAACCGTACTTCCTAAAGGAATGATACGTGGGTCTACGCTTAAAGAACCAGGATGTACTTTTGTACCAAGCTTGGTTAAACCTGTTCCTGTACCACAAATATGTTTATGTGGTTCAATACAATAGTGAGAAACTTTAAACCTTCCTAATGGAATATATTCAGTTTCTGTATCGGACAAATATTCGGATTTTATGTAAGCGTAACCCGCCTCGGTTGTGATCTTGGACCAACCATCTACATCTTCTACTACTTGAAATTCTGTGTTTAGCAGAGTCTTTCCTAAAATAGTAGAGTCTGTGTTCGGTTCCTCTCGAATATTGACGTTGGCAGATGTTGCGTATTTATAAGTGTAGTTTTCCTCGATTAGTGTATTAAGTTCTTCTGCCTGCCCTAAGACAGGCGTACATAATGATAGGGATATCGCAAGCATCCCTGTGGTAAGTAATTTAACCATTTTTATAACTTCCTTTCGTATGTGTATTAACCAGACTGGCTGTTATATATAAACGCTCGTCAGCGCAATTGCTATAAAACCTCTTACAGCCTTATAGCAAGTCGGATATCTAAAAGGAGCTGGATGGAATCGAACCACCGACTGTTCATCGAACACGGATACCATATCCTATCTCTTACTCCATCTATCCGACATATTTATATTCTCAGATTTGTTTTTCTTTTAACCTCTAAGTGCAGCTTCATGGATTTCTTTTGTAGTAGAACCAAAGCCACCGTTACGGATTTCTGTTACATTGTCTGTCATTGTTAATCCATATGGCATGAAAATTCCCTGTGAAAAACCCTGACCCTGTGGAACACTATATGTTTTGTTAATACAAGAATCGTTGGCAATCTTGATCATGATGTGACCTTCATTATCGGAATAAGCAAAATCCCTATCAATAATTCCAACGCTATTGACTAAAGAAATTCCATACTTAAATCCATGACCAGATCTTGGATAAATTGCTAAGTACCAACCATTTTTAATCTCGCAACGAATACCAGTAGGAATCTTCAAAGTTTCATCTGGTTCAATTGTGAAATCAAATGGTGCAAAGAAATCATGACCGGCACTGCCTGCAGTTGCTCTGACAGGAAGTTTGATGTGATTATAAAATTCTTCGATTTCTTCATCGAAATACTTATGCCCAAAAGTATCAACCATATCTTTCTTGAACTGCTCTAAGCTAACCTTTTTAAATTCTGCTACTCTCATGTTCTCCATTTATCATTCCTCCATATATAAAATTTTTCTGTTATCTAATTCAGTGACAACCTCATTGAAATTCCTAATAACTTCTTCTCTTACGAGGTCTCTGCAGGTATTAGGTGTATAATAGAATGTCGTATATGAAATTCCTGTATTGGCATCAAGTACATCCCATTCAATAGGAAACTCATCGTCTGCGAGATCAATTTTGATAGTTAGTGTAATGCTATCCTTATATAATCTTTCTCTAAAACGAAAAATATTCTTCAATGAATAGGATGGTTTGAAGCCAGCTTTGATAAGCATGTCAGGAGTTACATTTTTATGTAATCTCAGTTCCATTTACTTATTCTCCAAAATATTTTTATTTAGATACGCAATGTACTTATCCCATTTGCCGATAGAATGGATATATTCTTTACCTTTCAACCCTTTAAGCTTCATATCAGCACGAAGCTGTTCCCAAGTAAGCTTTTTAGTGACTAATGATTTCAAAAACGAATTTGTGCTATGTGTTAGCTCTAAAATGCGCTCACGAGGCAATTTAGCCACTATTCCTTTGTAGGCAGCTAAATCTTCATCTGGAATAATATATGTAGACTTTCGGGCATTTTTCTGACTGTACGGACTAATACATGCGCCACTTGTTCTAGGTTTTAATAATGGGATAATTTTGTCAGAATCGACAAACTTGAATTCGAATGTTACTTCTGCATCAGTTTTCCTGATATTGAAAATCATGCTTGGATCAATCTCATTGATTGCTTTGATAATGTTGTTTCCACGACCAATAGACGGGATATATACTTGTAGTACATTTCTTCCTTGATAAAAAATCTGAATGTTGTTCTGGCAAGCAATATACAGGTCGATATCTTCATATGTTCCGTTTAATTTTCGTGGAAAGTCATTTTTGCTTAGGTCAATAGGAGCCAGAATTCTATAGGCTCCTTTGAATTTATCAATTAGAAAACTCGTAATCTCACCTCTTAGTATTCTTCATAATATGTTTCATGTTTCACTGTTGATCGGTTCTTTTCTGCTTCCTTTACTTTGTTCAGAGCTGTTTTTCTATCTTTGAATACAATTTTATCTAAATCAGTATAATGTAGGAGGTAAGCGTGGCGATCACGCTTATCACTCCCTACAAAATAATCGTCTTCCACAGTGCGGATAATCAGTTCACAGACTTCAAAAATTCCTGTCTGTGGAATAGCTCTTGCATAGTAAAGTATGTCTTTTTTATGCACATCTTCTTTAGTCACAATATAAGACCACCTTTTGCTGTTTTAATGTTTCTGGAATATTAATGACACGCTGATTGGTAGAACCACGCCACTTCGCTGCCACATCTCTCTGTGCATCCACATATGGTCCATCTACAAGAACATCTACCATTTTTACAATGTCAATACGCTTTTCTTCCTCTTCTGTTGGAATTGTATTAATAAGCAATGGTTGTAAAATTTGTTCCAATGTATAACCGGTATATAGCCAGATTGTTTTTGTAGGATATGAAAGACGGATTTGATTCAGAAGAGATAGAACATCAGTAAGATTGTATTTATATAGTGGATCGCCACCTGTTAAAGTAATTCCAGAAATATAATCTTTAGAAAGCTCATTGAAAATTTCTTGTTTTGCTTCATTATCGAGTGGGATGCCACTGTTATGATCCCAAGTTTCTTTATTAAAGCACTTCGCACATTCATGTGAACAGCCTGTAAACCAAATAGTACATCGAATACCAATACCGTTGCATACGTCTTCATGTTCAATTTTCAGATAATTCATGATACCTCCTTGTCATAAGCCGCTACATTTTCATCGCATGTAAAACCATATTTTTCTTCTGCTTCTTTTCGAATTTTGACTGCCTCATCAAAATCCTTAAAATCTCCAAGATGAATAGTTTTGTAATTTACAGTGATATAAGCTGTCCATAAATTCTTTTGTTTATTAAAACTAACTCCTGTTTTACCTGATGAATTTGTTTTGCTTAAACCTCTATTATGGGAATTTTCTTGATTTGATTTTAGAATGATATTACATTTTCGATTATCGTCTGTATCACGAGAAAGGTGATCAGGAATTTTATCTGAACTATATTCTCCAAATTTTATTTTTGCAATAACCTGATGGATTGGTAAAATACTTTTATCAAAATCGTCATCGTCTTTTACGTTTGTAAGCCAATATCCCTTTTCGATACTGCCACGTTTTTTTGATTTTCTCCAATACCATCTTTTTACGATATCATAATCTTCGGAATCAATAAGGCATTTATTATTGTTATCATCGAACAATGTAGTCGTATTATCATCATTGACTTCTATTTTGTTTACTTTTGTTGAATATTTTTTATTTCTTTTTGCAATTTGTTCACTGGCATAGCATCCACAAGATTGTGTACGTCCAGATCTCAATTGATATCCTGTGACACTTGATAACTTTGGATTACCACAATCACATTTACAAAGCCAATGAACACCTTTTTTACCTAAATCATAAAGCAATTTGTCTCTTTCTAAATCTCTTCCTAAAACTGTCAATCTCCCAAATTTTTGGTCTGTTAAATCTTCTACAACGTTAGGATTATTAAACTTTATACAGCCACATGATTTAATATGACCACTTTTAATAGAGTTCAACTGATTTGAAATATTGGATTTCCCACAACTACATTGTGTAAATACATAAACTCGATTATATGATTTATTAAAATATGAATCTTTAGTTTTATCATAATCAATTCCTGTTATAGTTAGATTGTGATACGTTTTTCCAATTTCTGACTTAGCTTTTGCTATTGCTTTTTGATAATATGTTTCTGTTCTTTTCTTTTTAGTTTCTTCTGATATTGTTGTCATGTAAAACACCTCAATAAATAAGTAGTAGAGGAAATAAATCCTCTCCACTTATTTATTCTCCTATTTTAGAATTCCTGATGCTTTACACGCATTTCAACTTCTTGCTGCTTACCTTTATTAAAAGCAGTTTTATAGTCACCTGTTAGATAACCTGTTACTCTACGAAGTCTGCGAATTTCAGTGGACCCACAAATAGGGCATTTTTCTCCAATATCATCTGTGTAACCACACTTAGTACACATATCATTGGGAATGTTGATTGCAAAATAAGGAATATCTTTGTCCATTGCATAATTTACAATAGTTTCAAGAGCATCAATATTATTCTTTACACTTCCACCAAGTTCGATATATGTAATACAGCCTGCACTGCTATATCCTGTAAGCTGTGATTCAATATCAATTTTCTGCATTGGTGTCATTTTTGTCCAAACAGGTACATGAATACTATTTGTGAAGAAATCCTTGTCTGAAACATTTTTGATTACACCATATTTTTCTTTAAATTTCTGCATAGATGTGTAGCACATGTTTTCACTTGGACTAAAATACACCCCAAAATTTAGCTTATATTCTTCTTTAAACTCTTTACATCTATCGAAAAATAATTTTTCAATACGCTTTGCAAGTTTCATACCTTCTTCTGTTGTATGATCACAGCCAATAAGAATTTGAAGAGTTTCTGCTAATCCAATTTGGCCAATGCCTAACGTGCCATGCTTTAATGCAGACCTAATACCTTCTTTTGGAATATATCCTTCCATTACACCATTTTCATACATAAATTTTGCGGAATCAGGAGATTGAGAACAAATCCATTCAAATCTTTCAAGTAACATATCTTTTGCTTCATGGATTTTTGTATCAAGCAATGATAAGAAGTCATCTGTCAGCCTTTCTTCATAGTCTAAATCATCTGTGTGTACATTCATTGGCAGATTATCTTTAGCTTCCATCGCTAATGTTGGTATAACAATTGTAACAGGACAAATATTACCTCTTCCATCTTTTAACTGACCAAAACCATTAATATCCCACCCGTTTGCCGTTCTGCAGCCCATGGTCGAAAAATATGTTTTTGGATCATTTTTATCATATCCTGCATTGCCAGACCAATCTACATTAGCGTAATTAGGATACAATCTCTGAGCAGTAGACTGAAGTGCTAATCTATATAAATCATAGTTGGGATCGCCAGGTGTTCTATTTACGCCTTTCATGCATTGAAAAATTCCACATGGGAAAATAGAAGTCTTATGAAGCTTCCCGATACCCTTGATGGAAACATCAAGAAGAGCTTTAATAACCATTCGTCCTTCTGGTAAAGTGCATGTTCCGTAGTTAACTGACGTAAAAGGAAGCTGATTTCCTGATCTACTTTGAAGTGTATTTAAGTTATGATATAAACCTTCTACTGCCTGATATACCTCTTTTTCTGTCATGTCAATAGCATACTGGTATGCGTCCGAATCTAAAAGATAATATTCCCCATCGGTAATAGATGGATTGTCACGCTTAATATCTTTTTCATTTGTTTCAAGCCATTCATTACTCATGTGTCTGATATATTTCATTCCGACTAAATAATGTTTTCCAAAACTCTTTCTTACATAAGGAACCATTGTCCAATCAATATGCGTAGCAGAGACTCCACCAAACTGCTGTAAACTCTGCAGCTGAAAGATAACTGCTACAAGTTGAAATGCTGTATTAACAGACTGAGCTGGCCTTACGTCAGTCTGCCTGGTATTAAATCCATTAGCAAGCAATTTATCAAATGGAACACTGAGACAATTATGAGAACCTACTGCATAAGAATTAAGATCGTGAATATAAATTTCGTTATTAAGATGATTATTTTTTGCCATTTCTGACATACAATTATCAAGAGCATATTTCTTTAAAACTGCATCACTAGCTTCTCCTACTCTGCCACCAAATGACTTTTCATCAACATTAGCGTTTTGATTCTGAACATTTGTTGCCATTAATTTTTCAGTAATATCCTTCATTAACTGAGTTTTACTTTCTCGAATTCTTGAACGATCATTACGATAAAGAATAAAAGCTTTTGCTACGTCTTTACGTTTGCTTGCCATTAACTTGTCTTCTACAATATCCTGAATTTTTTCTACTGGAATTGGTTCATTTTCTAATCCATTAATATATGAAGCAATATCACTTGCTTTATTCTTTGCTTCTTGAGTTACTTCCTTATCAACCTCTTTAAAAGCAGCTAAAACTGCATTCTTGACTTTTTCTCTATTGAATTCAACAGAGCGTCCATCTCTTTTAATAACCTGCATCTTTTGTCCTCCTATTTCTTACATACATCTACGATTGTTCGCCAATCTTCGATGAAAAATTTATAATTATTATCTTCATTGCAGAAATTCGTTAAGTTACTCCAACTTTGGTGATAACTTGGAACTGCTGTACATCGATAACATTTATCTTTCTTTTTGCATTTTTCTGCTAGACACATGGTAATATCTGCCATTATGTATCACCTCACATATCTTTGATCATCACTTTAAGTTTTTCCAAATGCTTATATTTTTCTGACGAATACTTCGTATGATCCTTTGCAATCATCTTGGTCTGTTTTTCACAGATTAGTTCAATAAGTAATCTCTTATCATTCTTTGTCATCTCAATAAACACCCACTTCCTGTTTCTCTAATATTCAAACATCTATGAGAACTTGGAGTATCACCACATCCAAATATTCTACCGATGTTCTCAATAATATATTCTCTATTATTAAACTTTACAGTGATGAGTCCATTTTCTTTGAGTAATTCCTTTGCAAGCATTTCTGAATTGGTAATCAAAACTTAATATCACCACCAATCAGCTTAAGATATACGTCTGTCCAGTTATATAATCTTTCTCCATACCAGTCTTTGTTCCACTCGTATAAATCCCCAAAACAGAATTTATACTGAGCATTTGATGTTTTAAGATTGTTAGCATTATCATCAATAAAGATACCACCATACATATCTACACATGATTTATCACTATGTTTATCTAAATCTACACCAATGAATTTAATATCAGGGAATTGTGCTTTGATCCAAGCTTCTTTGAGAAGTAAATTAGGTGAATACCCATGAGATACAACTGTTACATCATAGACTTTACAGAGAATTGAGATAACTTCTTTTGCCCACGGCATAAAGTTTAGCCTGTCAAAAAATCGCTGCTGATTAAAATAGCAGTCAATATAATCTGGTGTAGCACATTTACACTCTTTAAAGCACCATGTCTCCACCCTCCACCAAGGGACATACTGAAAATCAGGATACGCTGCGAAATCTTCATTATATAAAGAAATGATTCCTTCAATAGTATTTGCAATTACACCATCAAAATCTAAAAATAATTTCTTTCTTATCATACATGATCCTCCAGATATTCATTAATATAGTTTAATGTCTGGTCAAGATCGTCATTGTAGTTGTTGTAACAGATTCTATCTGCTACAGTTTCAAAGCCTTTAAAATCATCATTATCAGTCTTTACCCTACGCTCTGCTTCCTTATCATCATCTCCACGATCCTTTAATCTTTTCTTAATGGTAGAATTATTAGCATAGATATAAAGTAACTTATGCTGCACAGAATAATTCTCGGTGATGTCTTTGTATCCAGCCGGTGTTACAATCAGCAAATCTTTTGGACCAGCATTTACTACATCTTCTGCCGCTACACCATAATGGCATCTACCAAATTCTGCATCATATACCTTATATTCTGCAAAAAATCCTTCTTCTATCTTTTTTTCGAACTCTTCTTCGGAAATAAAATGGTAGTCAATTCCATCTACTTCCTTATTTCTAATAGGTCTTGTAGTGTATGTGACAATTTTCTTGTATCCGAACTTCTTGCAAAGCTCAGATACAATTCTCGTCTTTCCACTACAAGTCTTGCCTGCAATAAAAATCATACGTTATCTCTCCACATCTTCATATCTTTATAGAATTTATCCAGGACAACAGGATCAAATGTATTAATAGAAATAATACACTTCTTATTGAAACCTGCTGAAATCACACCTAATAATGATTTTGCATCGACAATATAGTGATCGAATCTATAGTCGATATTCTCTGCATATTCATTGCACTGAGCAACAAATAAACCTGCATCCTGAACATTATTTAATTGGATAGTCATCTCCATTTATATATTCTCCTTTCTTAGTGAATCATTGCCATTAGTTCTTCTTCTGTGATAATCGGAATTCCAAGTGACTTTGCTTTCTTATTCTTCGAACTACTAGAATTAATATCATTGTTTACAAGATATGAAGTCTTGGCACTTACAGAATCAGACACCTTACCACCATAAGCCAGGATCTCCGCCTTTGCAGCATCACGATTGGTATAGTGATTTAAACTACCAGTAATGACAAATGTCTTACCTTCCAACTTCTTAGAATCTACGGCATTCATAGCTTCTTTTAGTGGAGATACTGGCAGTTCAAAGATAAACTCTGTAGAAAGATCCATTACATCATCTATATGTTTCTTGAAATAAGTATTCATAGAGCCAATAAGTGAATCGCCTACACCTGGCAGATGTCTGAAATAATCTGCTCCTTCTACAGTCATTACATGAATGAATGTTCCGTAATCACTATCTACTGCTTCTGCGATTGCAGCACTTGCTGTCTTACCCAAAAGTGGAATTGAAAGTGAATATAGGAAACGAGATAAAGTTGTATTACGACTTGCTTCGATAGAGCTAAGAAGTTTATCTACAGACTTTTTGCCAAAACCATCTAAGGTTTTCATTACTTTTTCGTGGGAATGCAGATGATAGATATCTTTAATAGAAGTAAGCCAACCAAGAGAAATGAATTTTTCAATGGTTGCTTCTGAAAGACCGTCAATATTTAACGCATTGCGACTTACTGCGTGAGTCAGTTTACCAAGTAGTTTACCTTTACAATCTGGATTAGTACAGATCAGCTGCTCTGAGTCATTTTCTTTTATAATCTGAGTTTTTCCACCACAGATAGGACAAGTATCAGGAATGGAGATAAATGATACATCAGAATTATTATCTGAATGTTCTCCCCATGTCACCTGCGGTATAATTTGGTTTTTCTTGCATACGCCAATTTCCTGACCTTTGAATGGTTTATGTAAAAGATCAGCCATAATAGAAATGTTATGCAATGAAGCCCTTTCAACAATTGTCTGTTCTAGTTCCACGGGTTCAAAGACCGCAACAGGAGTTAAAACGCCAGTCTTACCCATTCCCCATTCAATATCTTTTAATGTGGTTGTAACTTCCTCATCATAAAATTTAAATGCTAAGGAATGTCTCGGATGATGTCCTGTCATACCAAGAGATTTACCATATTCTACATCATTGTATGTAATAACGAGACCATCGATAGGATATGATTTTTCTTCTGCGACAGCTTTTAATTCATCAATGATCTTATTAATGTCATCTTTATCACTGTTATAAAGAATGTATGGAACAACTTCAAAACCTTGCTCTTTTGCATAATTAAATCCATCAGTAAATCTTGTAAATCCATATGGCACTTTCCATGCAACAAATCTTATATGACGTTCTTTTGCAATCTTACTATCCAGCTGACGTACCGATCCAGAAGCAAGATTTCTTGGATTCTTATACTTATCGTCCTCTGCTAATTTACTATTGATCTTTTCAAAATCTTCTTTGGTGATAATTGCTTCTCCTTCGATTTCAAACTTATGCGTATTTGAAGCCTTTAGCGGTAAATTATCAAAGACTTTAGCATTATGAGTGATCAATTCACCAATCTCACCATTGCCACGAGTTTCACCCTGAATTAATCTGCCATTCTCAAAAGTACATAGTGTTGTTAATCCGTCTAACTTTAAAGAAATAATACAATCTCTTCCATCAGAAAACTTAACTAGATCATCTGTTGCTTTGGTTTTGTCCAAAGATAACATTGGATGTGAGTGTGTTATCTTTTCCAGTTTTGACTTTACTTCATACCCCACAGTCTGAGTAGGCGAATTACCATAAATAATATTTGTTTCATGTTCTAACTGCTCTAGCTCATCATACAGATTATCATATTCATAGTCGCTCATTAGACTATTTGAATTGTTATAATACTGATTACGAGCATCATTTAAGATTTTGATAAGCTCTCTAAGTCTTTGTGTTTTTCCCACCAAGTCCAGCCCTCCTTGCTTTGATCATTTTTATCTAATTGGCTTAATAGTTTGTCACCTAAAGTAATAACTCCATTGACGTAACTCGCATATTCCTTATTCTCTACTTCATACGCCCAATCTAACGAGTCTCTGATAGTATTAAATAAGGCGTTGAAAACATCATTTTAAGTGCCTAATTCGTATATGATGCATTACGCATCCATCTGCTAAAATAAAACCTAACCAATAAGCTTTATCATGTGAATCAATTACATCAAAATAATTATAATTGCAACTATATTTTCTTTTACCTGCTATAACGTATTCACCTCTTTATGTGTTTCATAGAAATATTCATTATACAGATCGTATCTCTTCTGGATATCCGCCAAATCTACATCACCATATTTATCTTTTGCCCAATTTATAAACCTCTTAATATATCCACATGTTTTGAATTCAGGACAACCAAATCTGTATATGCAGTTTGGTGTGAGTACATCAGATTCTGCCGGATGTGTTTTATGTAATGTTATTTTAAAATCTTCTGCCAATTCTCTTGCGTCTTTAGTGCAACAAAAACATAATCTCTTACGCCAAACATCAATTAAATTCTGCATGTTAGCATAACCATCAAAATTTACAGAATTTTTCTGTGGAGCGTCATCTCTGGATAATGGATGATATTCAATATTCTGTTTTGTAGTTTCATCCCATACTGTATAACCTTTTTCAGTATTAAGTTCTGAAAATCCTCTATCGTCTCTTGCTGTAGATATAAATTTTTCATATTTGTGACGGCTCATTTCAGTGCTCAACCAATATTTAATTGCTTTCCAAGTCCAATCAAATTCAAGCAATCTAATAGGACTATGCTCAGAAATAAGCAGTTTTTTCTTAAAAACATCTGTGGCATCTTTTTCTGTAAAATCCTTATTATCTGTTGTTCTACAATGATTTTTTACTCTTCTCCAATCATCGCCAATCCAATTAAAAATCGTTTTCATTTTCTTCCTTCTCCTTCCAAATCTCATTCATTCTCATTGCTGACCAAGCACTTAGTACATCTGGTAATGCAACCATTCCGATTACTGTTATTGTTAATAAAATACAAATTATTCCCATCATGAAATCTAGCATTATATTCTTCACTAGGCACCTCCACCATATGGTATTGTTATGATTTTATAAATCCAGTTGTTAATGTTGAAAAATAATCCTGTAGAGATATATTTTCCTGATTTAGTCAAATATCCTACATATTTCTTCTTTAATACTTTTGAATTCATATGTATTTATCCTTTCTGATGAAACTGAACTTTCATCGGCAAATTTTGAAAAATTACCCTCAAAAAATGCCCATTTTACAGTGTTTTTTAAGTCATCATTTTTTGGTTAATCGTTTTTTATTCACAATCATCGAATTTTCTACCTGCCAAAATATTTATAAGAGCATTTTTATCTCTTTCCAAACCTAAACAATAAGAAGATTTTCTTATAGCATCTATTTTAGATAATGGTTCTTTAGAATACTCTTGATCAATAGCTTTATCTAAATATTCGATAAACCGATTTAACTCTTTTTTGATAAAATCATCTTCAGTTTTAGAATTCTCATCAGATTCAATTTTACGAGTTTCGTTAAATCCAAATGCTCTTACTTCATCTTTTGAAAGCCATTTAATCCAGGAACCGCAGGTGTTACAATATAAACCTGTGTTATTACCTTTCTTTTCTATATGTAATGATGTAGAGTTACACTTTTTACAATATATTTTCTGCATAATTTACCTACTTTTCTTCTTGGAAATCTGAGCTGAACTGTTCTAAGAATTTTTATTTGAGATACTTCCTTTACTGTCCAAAAAAAATACATAATCGCCATTTTCTTGTTTATAGTTAGAAATATCATTACTTTTAATAGTGATTTTTGTTCCCATTTCTAAACAACAATATCCTATAAAGAATTTGTTACAAGAAGAAGCTGGAATAATTCTAAATGCATTTTCTCCTGCAACTTTAATATCAAACGGAACTTCAACTTTAATACGTGAATCAACAATCTCAAGCACTCTAATTGTATTTAAAATAATATTCTTTTTTCGTAAATCACAATAACTTCCATTAAACATTTCGGTTTCATAAACTTTTACTAATTCTTCATGTTTTTCCATACTTTATATTTCCTTATATTTTTATCTTTCACTAATAATATTTACTGGTAATCCCAACTCCATTATTTTTCTGAATATCACTTCTGCTTGCTAAAATTTGATATTTAACCTTGCAACAATTATGAGGATTACCACCACATTTAGTAACATCATATCCATGTTCGCACCAAAAATGTTCATTATACCCTTCATAATAACAGCATTTATTTCCTAATTTATTCTGCCATTTGTTAGGATCATGCCTTGGTTTGTTCTTTCCCATACATTATTCCTTTACATTCAGATGGCAAATATGACCTAATGGATTACCAGCACATTTAATCACGCCAACAAAAATCATATCAGCATGTCTTTTTAATTCTTCCAAGTCCTTATACGCTTCTTCCATAATATCTCTTCCTGCACAAGTCACACCATTTCCAGATGCATCCTTGCAGCAAGCATAATATTTATATTGTTTTGCCATTATCTCAACTCCATTTCATCATACTTCAGATCGTCATTTCGGAATACCTTGCAACCTCTGTATTCTCCTAAATAATCTACTCCTAGTCCTGGGCTATCTATTGACGGAACTACGGAGAATGAACTGATCATCTTACCGTTTACAAATATGTATGGAGACCTCTTCTGAGAATTTTCATATAGCTGGATTTCAGTTATAATTTTCTCCGAATCAATAATTGTTTTTAGAACTGAAAACTTTGCCATTTTATCACCATCCTATCTTTGGTTCTTTTCCGATAGATTTACACATCTCTATGTAATCATCTACAGCTTTGTGGAATTCATCTTCAATCTCAAATATACTTTCAGAGTGGAAGCTTACACAATCACCAATATTAATGATCGCTCCACAATAACCATTATCTCTCTGACTGTAAACAACTCTGGTTTTATATCCTTTGTACTCTAAAATCTTATTCATGTTCTCTCTTTCCTTCGTGCTACAAGTGGATACAACGGACGTACCCAGTCTTTTTCTGTTTCTTCGATAATATTGCTTTTAGCGTAGAAATCTGTAATTGGTCTTAAAATATCACACTTTTCTGTATTACAAGTTGTTCCATATTCGCAAGTATAACAGCTAAAATTCCATGTAGAGAACAAGCAATCATCCGGTTTTTCTGGCATCTTATCTACTATGATTTTCATTATCCTCACCTTCTAATTTAAAATAATCCAACCATCTCGATGTTCTCCATTTTTACTACCTTTATCATCATTTTTGTATGAGTCATGATATGGACCATCTGTGTAATATTCTGTATCTTGCGTAAAATGGATTTCATTGTAAGTCGGATTCCACAAAACACCATCCATTTCTGTAGCACAACATTCCCAACCACTATTGGACATCAAATGAACGTCCTCTGGAATGTTATTTTTCTCAATAATATTTTTTAACTGTTCATACGTCATAATTCTTTCCCTTCTGTAGTTACCCATTTACTATCTTTTCTTTCTTCTCGATCTTTTACTCTTTGTCGTTTAAGTGCTTTACAATTAGTACAGTTATTCTTGTTTTTACACCGCCAACAATTATCTCTATCTAACCAGAAGTAACCTGGTGGTTGTGGTCTTGGTTTTCTTTTTGCTTTACCCATTAATTTATTCTCCAATGAAAGTGCGATTTAATCTTCTTTCAGATAATCTTTATAAATGAAATATGGTGTACATTGACTGGCTAACATTGCCGCAATTGCCATCCCATGTATAATTGCAAGTTTACACTGTTCATCACCTTCAAACACAGTAGAAGCAACCATTTTATTTAACTCATCAGATGCTATGTAGTCTATGATTTTTCGCTGAAGTTCTACGGGGTCTACAACAATTTTATAATCTGATAAATTGATGTCGTTCATTTATTCACAACCTTTCATATATTTCATGGCATCTACATATTGCATACCTTTTATTTCTTCATACAAACACCATGTATGGTATTTACTGCATAATTTTTCCCAATCCTTTTCGTCTACTATGTAATCAGGACATCTGGCGTCACAAAAATCGCAAAATGTATTTCTAATACAATATCCCATAATTTATCTCCTAAAACCCATGTTTGATCGCCGCATAAACTAATACAATATAAATAATCACACAAACTAAAGTTGTAAAAAAGTTATATTTCCCAGTCATTCCATGATTTGCTAGTGCTATACCTAAATTCAGCATCATTATGCAGCAGAAAATAATAAAATAAATATTCATCTTTGATCCTTTCAATGATTGTATTTCATCTCTTTTTCAAAAATAGCCATAGCATCCCTCAATCCTTGATTATATGCTTGTGCAATTTTATACTCTTCGGATTCTTTAATACCTTTCATAGATGTATCCAAAATCTTCATGGATGTAAAAATTTCTTTTCTGATTTGATCTATTTTATCCATATCTGCCGTCTCCTATTGCACTTTTGAATATCTACAAGATAATGTATCCGCAACTGTTACATATCCATATCCTGTTGTTGAACACTTTTTAAGCTGACAAGTACCATTGTTTTTATGATAATAAATACATTCTTTACATTTGTTTCCCATAGAACACCTTTCTCAGAAGCGCAGTTTATTCTTCTTCTAGTACCAAAATTGCTTTATAATATTTGCTATTGCAAGAACTTGCTTCTACTTTGTACCCTTCTGATAAATACTCGTTCATTTTATTTTCAAATTCTACTCTACTTTCAATTTCTAAAACTACACATTTTTTCATATTGTTTTCTCCTCAAAATTCACTTTCATCATAATTTTGCATCTATATATTGTATATTATCCTAATGGCAGTCACTATATATAGTAGCATTACATACTATAACCATCTTACTACCGGTTCAGATGTACTTCCTTTCTCCCAAACAAACCAAGCATGACACATAGTTGTCGCCCAACGTTTTCCTGTCTTTGGGTCTTTCTCTAATCCACTATTCCAAGTCGCCATTCTGTTTCTGAAAACATAAATGTACTTCGGCGGATATTTGTCAAATAACTCCTTCCTCTTAGCACCTTCCAAGAACTGGATTTTGAGAAACAAAGCCATTTGACCATCATCTTCCAGTAACTCCATACCCTTTTCTACAAATTCCTTTGCGAGCGAGTACGGTGGATTTGTGATAATTCCTTCATATTTTTTATCAGTTTTATATGTAAGGAAATCAGCAACAATTGTTCCAGGATATCCTCGATCTACTAAGTCCATCCCTGTAATTTCTCTCTTGGTTGTATAAAAATCATTGATTGCATTAGCGATATGCCCACCACCAACACAAGGCTCCAAAATTGTATGTGCATCAAATGTATATTTAGTCAGCAACATTTTTACTGCTTCTGGATTAGTTGCATAGTAATCATCTTCAACCCTTCCATTTTCTGGATTGCCGCCTGCAAGCTTTGCACCCGCTAATACTTTCTTGTTGTTCATTTCTTCACCAGAAAGGTGACATGTCCTTAGTAGCTACCCTAACTTTTTCCTTTCTGATTTGTTATTCTCTTATTTATTAAATGTTAATTGCTATATTCTGTTACTCTTTTACTTCCTATTTCAAAAATGTCTTTATCCTTTTCGAAACAAATATAATTTCTTCCTGTGTTCATAGCTGCAATTGCTGTTGTACAACTACCGGCACAAGAATCCAAAATCAAATCGCCAGGATTAGAATATGTTTTAATAAGTTCTTCGATCAGCGCAACGGGTTTTTGTGTGCCATGATAGGCTGCTTTTTGAGTATCTTTAGCAAATGTCCATACTGACTTCGGATATCGTTTTGTAGAGTCATAATCCTGCCATTCGCTCTTACCATAATCCGTTGATTCTTTTGCATTTACATGATGTGCCGCCTTTGATACTTTTCTTTCATGACCGTCTGTCATTTGAGGATTATATGTGGGTGGTTTCTTATAGAAAATACAGATATCTTCATGAGAACGCAACGGCATCTTTTTGGCATTTAGAAATCCGGTTGGCTGTGTTTTCTGCCAGATAAGATTATATTTCCAAAGCTTGCGATTGCTATGCATTAAATCAGCAGTGAACATGCCACTCCCAAATAGAATAATTGCACCGTTATCTTTGATAATTCTTTCATACTGTTCCCATAATGACTCAAACGGAATAACCGAATCCCATTTATTGCGACTGGTAATTCCGAAAGGAAGATCTGTGATGATTGCATCTATTGATTTATCATCAATTTTCTTCATACCTTCAAGGCAATCTTCATTGTAGATTTTATTGATTTCTAACATCTAATACTCAGAGCAAATCATGATTTTACGCTGCAGCAAATCTCCTGCTCCTTTCGTATTGTTATTTTCTTGTTTATTCTGGAATTTTTGAGCAGAAACGCTCATTGATAGATACGACTTCTAATTTGATATGATTTTTGATAAGGTTATCAACTGCTTTATCTAAATTACCATTGACCGCTTTTATTTCATTTATTACTTTATATATGGCATCTTTCGTATACACTGTCGCATCATCTACAAATTCTTTTGCATCCTTCTCTAAAATAACTTTCACAGGTTTATCGTCTGCCGTAGGAAGAATGTAAATCTTATGATTTTCAACATCTCTGACTGCTATAATTTCCGTCATGTTCTAACACCTCTTTAGGGCAAAAAACAATTTCCTTACCAGCCTTTTGAGCTTTGCGAATCGTAGACCAAACACCGCCAGATTTGTTTCCGTCCCAAATTGCTAATAATACATCACAATGATCAACCATGTATTGATCTCTTACATTATCACAGCCTTTATAGAATTCATCTGATAATTCTACCCATTCATCTGCATACTTCTTCATGTCTTTATAAAATGGATGCGATGAATTATAATTTTTACATGGCAGAACACAATGTAACACTAATGGAATAATTCTATTTACTTTTGCTAATGCGGCTACAGTTCCAAATACAAAATCACTTCCAGAAGCCATACCACAATAAACTTCCAAATTTTTTCCATTTAAATAAGAAACTTCATTCATTTTAAAAAGCTGTTCTATAATCCATTCTTCAATTTTCTTCCAGGCGATATCTGATTCATCTTCTGGCAGTCCTAATCTTTGTGGTCTATGACCTGTTAATGCTACTCTCATATATCCTCCTATAACAGTACCGCCTTCACATCACCACAAGTAATATTGGGTTCATACGATGGTTTTTCTAAAGTGGCTGGTGTTGGCGTTCCTGTGATCTCCTGTCTAGTGGTAGGCAGTGGCGTATTGGTAATAGTCCAAAGTGGTTTTGGAATAGTCTGTGAGTTCTTACCATCATCATATCCTGCCTGGTAAACCTCATCTAAAATTTCTTTTAATCGTTTCTTATCAATAGAAACCCGATCGTTTCCAATATCTTCAAAATCAAAATATACTGCTGGCTTCATAAGTACATTCTCCTTCCATATCATCATTTTTTAAATTCTTTGCTTCTACAAAACTATTGAACAAACCCTCATTACATTTATCCAATAAACATTTGTTAACAACATCGTCTACTATCTCAAAAGTTCACGACTCATTCTAAAACAACGAAACTTTTTGTTCCTGTCTTTATTGTAATCACTTCTTAATGTACAAAATCCAGCTCTTTTTCTTTTGTTGTTATCCCAATGCTTAGGATCTGCATAAAATGCCTGTTTATCAGCTTTATATTTTTCCTTGTCGTGTCGTAATTGTTTCTCAATCCTTATTTTCCCATCTTCTAGGGATTTATTATATGGCGTCATTTAGCTCCTTCTGCACTCATGAAATTTCTCTTTTGTTCTTTCTATGACTCTTTCCCAATTTTTTTCATTACCTAATCTAGTATATGGTAACATGTTATCCCTTCTCTTCATTCTGAAACGGCATCATATATCTTACCTACTTCATATTTGTAGTCCTCAATCTTAGTTCTTCGGTAATAATCACAATAACAATGTCCATCAGTATCAATTACGTATTCAATACCTTTTGTAAGAATAGATGTATCCGATACTCCATGTAAGAAAAATACCCTCATGCCATCCTTTCTACGAAGCCTGCACCAATGAGAATCTGTTGTTTCTTCATAATTTATTGTATCAAATTGCCATCTTTCATTTTTACTTTCAATAAGGTATTCATCAAATATCTTAGATTCTTTCCAAAAAACATCACATCTAAATCTAACAGAAATAAACCCGCATAATTTAGCCCAAGCAATAAACATATCCCTCCATTGCCGAAAATTTTCAATTGGTCTAAATATAACCGCACACGCCGACACTGTAATTCCAATATTGTTTAAAGCTTTAATTATATATGTATATTCTCCGATACCGATACAAAATCCTAATATTTCGTTTCTTCTATATGGACTCCAATCATGTACTGAAATATTTACATAATTTACAACATCTTTCATATACGGGATAACTGCTTTAAGATTCGATCCATTGGATGTCAATGTCACTCTTAGAACTTTAGATTTAATATCATATTCTTTTAGTTTTATCAGCACATCCTTTAATAATTCAATATCTAATGTAGGCTCGCCACCAGTTATATCAAGAGAAACTGGATTTTTGTTACCAATCAGAGTAATGATATTGTCAAGCGAGGCCATAAAGTTATATAAAAATTGTTCCTTGTCATATGATACTTGTTTATCTTTATTGTAACAAAACGGGCATTTGGCATTGCATCCGCTATGTATCACTAATTTTACAGTAATTACCTTATTGTAGTCTTTTCTTTCTATGTATTTCATATTAATCACCATCATTCTGAAACGGACGTTTCATTGGAAATTATTTCTAAACTATCCAGGAATTGCTTCATCCAAAGATTCTTCATTTCTGCATCTTTTATTGCTTCCTGCCAGCGTTTATAAGCATTTTCAACACTATCTTTAAAATCCTGTTTATTCTCTTCCAGATAATTCTGTACTTCTTCATCTGTCCAAAATAATCCTGCATTATCCATATCTGCACTGCGTTTGTAACTTTGCAGGTCTCTGTCTGAAACAATACAATAATCAATTTGATCTAAAGCAAATTTTTTTATTTCTTCATGATCAGCTGTGGGAGGAATCCACTTTAAGATTTCTTCTTTAATTTTTAAGTATTTTTTGTTGTTTTCAACACATTCTTTATAATACCTTCTGGAAGACTCTGCTTCTCTTTTATAAGCCTCAATTATATCCTGTTTTGCTTCTTCATAAGTCCTCAGCTGAATTTCATTATACCCTCTTACGGCTTTTTCATATTGCTGTTTATAATACGGATTAACTTCAAAATGAGTAGGTGTAGGAACCGATAATGGTTCATCTCTTAAATCCGAAGCAATTCCAAAATTTCTTGTACAGAGCTTTAGAAAATCTGCTCCATTTGTAATTGTTCCATCTTTTATAAATTCTGTATAAAGTGTTGGCATAAACGTACCTCCCTACAAAATTTCATCTACAATTCCATATTTGAACGCATCGCATGAATGAATATAAAAATCTTTTTTCTTTTCACGAATATCATCGATATCCTCTTTGGTAAGTTTGGTTCTTTCGATTACATATTCTTCAATTTCTTTGTTCATTAAATCTTTTTCGGTTCTGTCTTCAACATGATCTTGATATTTTCCACTACTATAATAATGCATTTGATGATACATAAATGTAGAATGTTTATAACAATATCTTTTATGCCCAGCAAGAAAAATCTTAAAAGCTGCACTCATTGCGTATCCAGTGCAATATGTATAAACAGGAGTCTTACTATTCTGGATTACATCAATTAAACCCCACATATCATAAACAGCACCGCCATATGAATTGATATAGAGTTTAATCGGTTCTCTCTTATAATCCTTTTCTTTCTTATCTTTTTCATCATCTTCTGCAATTTGATATAAAATACTCCACGTAAGTTGTCCAATAGAAGAATTATCTACATCGTCTGATAAAAAATATAATCGCTTTTCAATGTTTGTGTATGTATTGTCTTTTGTACTCATTTATACTCCTTTAAATACCATTAATTTCCTTAATTAAATCCAATCGCTCATTACATACTCTGTTTATATATGACAGACAAGCATTCTTTAATCTGTAAATTTTTTGGAACTCCCGTTCTATTTCAGCTTCATACTTTTTCTTCTCTTCATCGGTAAGAGATTCCCACCATTTATTCCGAAGATATTGCCTGTACCATACAATAGCATCCCATCCACGGATTAAATGCCAGTTATTCCTTTTGATTTCTGCATACCACATCATATCAGATGCCCTCACTATGTTCTAGCATGTATTGATTTACCGCATCTAGCCAATCACAGAACTCTAATGCTTCAATTTCATTAAAACAAAACCTATATCCTTGATTAGTTAGATTATTAAATACCTGAAATTCATAAAAAATGTTTTCACTATCATTAAAGATATTATGACATTTTTCTTTTTTAATACACCACTCGCCTGCAAGTTGTCCAACTGTAAAACTATCAAACGGTTCACCTGTTAAAACTACATACTTGATTATCTCGGATAACTCAGGAAGTTCACTACATTCGTCCATTGGCATATCAAAAAGCTTCTCACCGCTTTCTGGTTCAATTTCACCATTATAGTAGTAATGTCGAATCACCGCCCAAGAATAATATACTTTATATACAGCTTTCCAACTTGTTGGTGGTTCATCAGTATATCCATGTACATGTGATCTTCTAGGATAGAAACGAAGTATATCTCTGCTAAAAGCATCATCATGAATCACAAAATCAAATTTACGCTCCATAATTATTCTCCCTATTTCTCATACTTCTCTTTTAATCTTGCAAGTTCTTCCAATTCTTTTTCTTTTAATTTAGCCTCTTCTTCTAAGCGTTTCTTTTCAAGATAAGGGGCCTTAAAAGCATCGTTCATTAAATCAATATTCTTTTTTAAAACTTTTCCATCTCCGTATGAACGTAATTGAGCAAAATAATCCTGAGCAATTTTTTGAGCTAAATTATAATCATCAGAATCGATATTAACACAAATTCTTGTTGTGTTTGGATCGTAATATTCTATTTTGTTGTAACGAAATTCATCTCCTGTATAACATTGATAATCCAATTCACAAGAAGAATATTGTGGAACACTTTTTATACCATTTTTCATTGAATTTCTTTTTGTAAAAACAATACAATATTCATATTTGAGAGAAATTGAAGATAAATCAATCTCATTTTCAAGGTTTTCTAATGGTTTAACATAGTAATTATCGTATTCACCATTCTTATTACATACACAACAATATTTATCTGCATCTTCCTTACTATTGAAGTAGCCATGTACACTCCAATCGCTATAACAGCCACTAAAAACTCCGTACACCATATAAGCATTCTCCTATACCATTTCAGGATGTTCACTAAACATCTCAAAGAATTTACTCTCATCGTTCTTATCAGAACACCACAGCTCCAACTCTTCACCATGTTCTCCTAGCAGCTTTGCAATCGCAATGTATTGCGTCAGCTTAGACTTGAGATTAAGTTTGTCTCCATATACAGATGTCAAGATCACATCTCCACTACACTTATCTACTGTTGCCAGAAAGGCTTCTACATCTTTAATATTTTTGATTTTCATATAGTTATTCTCCTGTTTTATGAGTTTGGAATAGTGTTTAAAATCCTAATAAGCTTTCTCATTTCCAATTCTTTGTTAAACAATTCCTCTACTATTTTTCTCGTTGCATACTGTGTATTTTTATAAAGAATTTCGCAGGCATTTTTCTTATATTCTTCTAAATCCTGATCAGAAGATATATCTAACATATTCTCTACCATAATTATTCTCCTGTTCTCATATCTACTTTCAACACTCCAAAAAATTGACAGTGCAACATCTCTCATCTTTAAATAATTTTTCTACAATTTTTGCTGTCTCATATTGCTTATTATTCTTAAGTAGATCTAACGCTATTTCTTTATGTTTTTGAAAATCTGTAGACAAACTAAAATCACGATATATTTTATTTACAGTTTTTGATGAAAAATCTTCTTTTGGTGAATATATGTATTTTATGAAATATTCTTGATTTTTAATTTGCCATTCAGGGATAATCACATTAGGAAATATATTTCTATTTACCATAAATTCATGCGCGATTTCACCAAGCGTCCCATCTTTATTTAGTTTACAAATCTCTACCGTATCAAAATCAATTTCTCGTGATTCTGGAACAATATATTTTTCTTTAAATGATGTAGTATACGGTATTTTCAAACGATCACTCATTCACATTGCCCTCCAATGAAAGCACAATTTACTCGCCAACAAAAATTAGTCTATCAATATATTCTTTATCTTCTCCTTTAAAAATAGGAATATCTTTATCAATAATCCATTTTCCTCTACCAGACTCATTTGTTTCTTTGACACAACAGCTACCTCTTTTCTGGTAGACTGGGAAATCATTCCAATTAATACCCTTCTGAGTCATCAACATATCCTGAATTTGATTGCATGATTTATTCTGAAGTTCCTTATGTGAGAAGTTGGCCTGTCCTACCATCTGAATAGAATTGCGAGTCGCATCAAGTTGCCTCCAGTATACAAGGTTAGTGACTTCTTCTTTTGGAATATTGAAGCAACGAGTATCAAACATGGCTCCTTTATTGGCTGCTGAACATAATGTATGTTCGTATTGTTTATGTGTATCATCTTCTCTTTCAGAATTATATGTGCAATAATCTCCAACATTATTTCCAAAAAATTTATTGAACGCCATTGTTGTCATTGAAGCTGCGATGCTACACATTTTCTGCACTTCGTAATCAAACCAAGCATCGGATGTTAGTTTTTTATAATCTACAAGAATTAATGTAATCTCATCTGACTGAGTGTATCCTAAAACGCATCCCTGAATATTCTCACAAAGATATTTCATAGTATCTTGCATTGATTTAATTAGAATTTCATCAAATGGTTTCTGGAATTTTCTTGTAAACGTGTGAAAGGCTTTTCCGTCAATTCTGATAGCGACTGGGCAGCGCCGTATCAATCTCGTCTTTGGAACCTGCTCATAAAATGTTTTCATTCTAATACCTAAATCGTCATGTACTGGCATAATTAATCCTCCTTACTCATTCTCCATCTTTTACAAATTCAATCTCACCATTGCGGTTGCTGTGCATTTTCCAACCTTTCATAATAACATGCGTCTGCTTATATCCATACTTCTTTGCCCACTTCTTATTTATTCTCTTCTTTTTATGTCTTCTACACTGAACAACTTTAGAAACCTGAATATCATACTTATCTGGCATTTTTGCTTCATCAAGGCCAAGTATTTTACAAAGCTCATCTGTATCTAACGGTTCTTCGAAATTAAGAGCATATGTCCCTCTTAGCTCTCGATTCATAAGTTCACCTTTAAAATTCACAGTATCTTTTTGATTGATTGTAAGATCTATACTCTTAACATCGTTAGCTTCTCCAAGCTTTTCATTAGTTTCAGCGTTGAATAAGCAAAGCGAGTTTCTATCTTCTGTTTTAACCGGCATTATTATCCTCCAAATATTTCTTCATAATCTCACATGCGAGTACACATGCTTCATTTACTTTATCTAAAATTTCTTCGTCTGACATACCATCTTCCCTCATCTGATAAATCACACCTGCTGATGTTTTAGGGTACAAAATCCAAATTGCTTCACCTACCGTCATACAATCTTCTCCATATCATAGTTCTCTCGAATATAGTCGCATAGTTCATTCATAGTCGTGATAATATGCTGATCATTTTCTAACTCAGGATGTAGCTCACAGTAGCAAGAATTTTCTGGACCATCCTGGCGAAATTTCTGCAGATTGAAACCGATCCATAATAATGGAATCTTTGTAAAATTATGAGTCAATAATCTTGAAATGAATTTCATTGCTTTGTACCTCCTGATACATTATTCTCTTAATGATAACCAAGTTTGACGAGAAATACTCTTATTGTTCGTCATACACATTTTAAATGCAGCTGGTTCAGCTAATAATAAGCATCTTTTCTTTGCTCTTGTAATAGCTGTATAAAGCATACAGGTGTCCAACAACGTATAATGTGTCATATCAATAATAATAATAACGTTTTTGTAGCCAGAACCTTGCACTTTATGTACGGTTGCTGCATACGCTAAATCTAACTGATCTAATTCGTTGCGATTATATGTAACCATTTTTGTCTGTTCGCCAAGTTTAAATTCGACATCAAATTGAATAATATTTTTACCTTCAACCTCAGTATCGTAAATGGAAGTGATCTGACCTATTTCACCATTAAAGACATTTTTCTCATAATTATTATCAGTTTGCATTACTTTTGATCCGACATAGTAAATACGTTCTCCAAACTGCATGTGTTTATCAGACTTTGTGAACAAAAGATCCGTTATTTTCTTATTGATTTCTAATGCGCTGTTGTTACATTTTTCACGCCTTGGAGTGATAATTATTGTATTATCCAGCCCGTCCTCTTCAATAGACTTCATATATGTTTTAATCGCAATATTCTGCAACGCTTCTCTTGAATCACGAAACATATAAATCATGTCTCGAAGTTCACCATTAATAATACGAAGTTCTGGTTGATTAATTGGAAAAACTCCTCTTCTGATTTTATTAGCATCCATCAGTATCCCAGATTTCTCTGCCTGTCTTAAAACTTTAGTGAGTTTATAAACCGAAAAGTCTTCTTTAAATTCAAGTAAATCTCCAAAAACATTCCCATAACCAATAGGCGGAAGCTGTCTATTATCACCGCACATAATGATTTTTTTACCATTTTGAACGGCACTAATGATTGCATGGAAAATTCCTACATTAATCATTGAGCATTCGTCTACCAAAATTACATCTTCACTAAGCGGTGCTTCATGACTATGGCTAAATCCATTTGGACCATATCCTAATAATCTATGAATAGTTGAAGATGGAAAACCTGTTGCTTCTGTGATCCTTTGTGCAGCCATTGCCGATAGAGCACAACATGCGATAGAATAACCTGCCTGTTTATATATATTAAGAATGGCGCGAGAAATTGAAGTTTTTCCTGTACCTGCAGATCCTGTGATAATGACCACATTGTTTTTAATGCTACTTTTTACAACAGCTCTCTGTTCATCAGTTAAAAAGAATCCTTGATCAGATTCCGACTTAGAAATACCTGCTTCAATCTCATTCTCCGATATTTTTAAAGGATCATATTCATTTAGTTCTTTAACAATTTCAAAAATAGCTTCTTCTTTTTCAAAATATTGTTTTAGACCTATTTTATTATTCTCAACATGAAGTATTGATTCATGTTTCTTTTCATTCTCAATAATAGTTTTATAAACATCTGTACATTCTATAAGGTTATCTCTGATTGCACTTTCAATGTGGCCTATATCTATCCAAGTATGCCCACTGTTATTTCCTAATTCTTCAAGGTAATATTTTAGAAATGCATACACTCGTTTTGCTGAAATACGAATGTCAGGATTTATTTTCAAAGCTAACTGATCTACGGTTTTAAATCCAAAGCCTCTAATTTCTAACATAATATAAGGATTATCAATTAGTTTTTCCTTTAATAAAGATGGATTAGGCTCATTAGAAATTAGCTTTTTAATTTTATTGAATGTAACCCCTAATGGTTGTAACATAACCAAAATGTCTGAGATTACATAATTGTTTAGAACTTTTTCTTTGATTGAATTATATGTATAATTCCCAATGCCTTTTAAAATAGATAAATCAACATTATCAGTGCCATTGATAATATCCTGTACAATATTTGGATACTGTTCTAATAAAATATTCGCTTGTCGTTGTGTGATAATAGATTCCAAAAACTGTCTTTGTTGTTCTTCTGTTTTTGGTACAACAGATACAATTGACTTTGGTTTGTACTGGTAATTTTTATATTTGTTGTTGTATTCTAATGTTGCTACAACTTCATATTCCGAACCTACGTATAATTGCTGCATGTTACCAGCCAGAATAGACATTTTCATTCCTTTATTTTCAGATCCATAAAAAGGATCAGATGGTACTTCATCATATTTTGGGATATCATCCTTAGTGTGAAAAACAAATACTCCATATGATGAATCATTAGAATAATAACGCTCTGTAACCGGAATGCATTTGAATTTAATTTCTTCCAAGATTTTCACCTCTTATAATCCATAGTGGAGATTTGATTCCCCACTATGATATTCTCTGTTTTAACTGTCTATCTTCGAGCCACTGATCATAGCTCTTCATTTCTTTTACAATTGCTTTATCATCGCTTTTGGAACAAAGCATTGCTACCTGAGTTCCACGCTTAATTAAATCTTCATATTGTTTAAGCTGCGTATGCCAACAAGTTACTTCAATTAAGCCAAAAGCCGAATACATCCATATAAATGCAAACTGCTTTCCTGTTCTGTCCTTTTTCTTTTGAATATTTGCAATTATTCCGACTATAATTCCTTTATTCCCATCTTCAACACTTTCAAAAGGCATTTCAATAAATTCATAGGCTTTTTCAAATGGATTATATGTAATAAATACAGACAATGCTTCAAATTCCCAGAACTGTTCGTTTTTCAAATATTTCTCAGTAAATTCTTCAATACCTTTCTTGTTTTTTTCTTCCTGGTTGTGATAGAACTCTTTCATTTTCGCAGTGTTATAAAGTTTTAATCTATCTTCTTTTACTTTGATTACCGTACCATCTATACCATACTTCTCTTTTAATACAGATAATTTCGGTAATGTAGAAACGGGTGTATATTCTTTATCTTTAAACTGGGATTTTGCAAACGATAGCAGGAATTCTCTTTTATTTTTACAAGGAATTGCACCTGCTTTAGTTAAACTGATTACAATAGAAACTGACGGCTTCATACGATCATAAAAATCATCAAAATTATCGAATTTACGCTGTTCTCTTTCTTTTATAAGCCCATCAACGAATTTTTCACCAACACCTTTAATCGCTTCAAGACCAAATAAAATTTTCTGGTCATATACAGAAAAGATTCTATCGGAGCGGTTAATATGAGGAGGCAATATTTTTACATTAAAGTTTTTTGAATCAATAATATATTTATTTAACGCCCCATAATCATCACGTTTTTGATTAAGAATTCCACAAAAGAATTCTGTAGGATATTTTGTTTTAAGATGAGCGGTTTGAAGAGTAAGAATAGCGTACAATGCGGAATGACTTTTGTTAAAGCAATATCCCCCCTTGTTAGATAATTCATCACTAATCTGTTTGGCAATATCTTCATCGTACCCATTATCAATAATTTCTTGATATAGCTTTGCTGATTCTTCTTTAATCATTTCAAGATTCTTTTTTCCAATAGCCTTACGGAACTTGTCCGCACCGCCATATGTACGTCCTCCAAATTTACGTACAATCTCCATAACTTCTTCCTGGTAAATAATACAACCATAGGTATCTTTTAAAATTGGTTCCATATCTGGATGAATATAGTGAACTTTTTTTCTACCATGCTTACATTCAATATACTCGTCAAGTGCGCCCATACTATCAGGACGATATAATGCTAGTACAGCAGACACATCTTCCAGATTGGATGGTTGTAATCTTAACAGAAGATCTTTCATGCCCTGTGATTCAACCTGGAACACTCCGTTCGTATCAGCTGAACACAGCAGTTTGTACATATCCTTGTTTTTAAGAAATTCTGAATTGTTCACATCAATCTCGTAAGGGTCAATATGGGCATATTCCACACATTCTTTAATTGTGTTCAATGTGTCCGCCAGACCAAGGCAGTCAAACTTAATAATGCCAATTTCTTCAATAATTTTTTTATCCACCTGAATAACATGTTCACCTTTTGATCCAAGTTTCATTGCCATATAATCAGTAATTTTGGTATCTACAATTCCAACACCACCGGCATGAACTGATGTCTGACGCACTCTTCCACTGATTTTCCCCGCAATATCAAATAGTTCTTTACAATCAGCATATTCTTCATATAATGTTGGATTATTTTCTATACATTCTTCAAATGTAGGATATATAAATTTCTTACTAATTTTATCGCATACCTTATATGGAATACCTAAAATTCTTCCTACATCTTTAATAGCAACAACAGGTGTAATATATGAGAAGTTGATAACCTGGCATACTCTATCCTCTCCATACTTGTCCATCAAATACCCTACAACTTTTTCTCGATCAGAAAAGTCGCTATCAATATCAGGCATAGATACACGTTCGGGATTAAGGAAACGTTCAAAAATCAAACCATATGTAATAGGATCAAGTTCAGAAATTCCAAGAAGGTAATCTACAATTGCTCCCCCGCCTGATCCACGACCAGGACCAACATATACTCCATGACTTTTTGCCCATTTAATAAAATCCCATACAATTAAGAAATACCCATCAAAACCCATTTGGTGGATGACTCCCAGTTCATAGTCAAGACGTTTCTTTCGAACTTCTTGATCTTCTTTTTGCATAGTATTGATTCCACGCCTCTGCCAGCCTTCTTCGCATAAATACTTTAAATAGTCATAGTTTGTATTAAACCCTTCCGGTAACGGGAAAGTTGGAAGCTGTGGTGATTGAAACGGCATATTTACATCTTCAATTAAATCTGCAATTAGATCAGAATTTCTAAGTCCTAAATCAACATTTTCTTTTCCAATCTGCCGATCCATTACTTCGTGAATCTCTTCATTGGATTGCATATAGCAGCCTTCATAAGTTTCTCCTATCGTATCACTGTCTCTTGCAATTTGGACATGTCTCGCCTGGTAATATAAATCTTCTTTTGTTGCCGCATGACTATCTGTTGTGATCGTAAATAACGTGTTCGTATCTTCCGCTAATTGTAAAATCTTTCGATTATATACAGCCTGATCTTCGGTACGGTGACTCTGCATCTCAAGAAAGAAATACGGGAAAATACTTTTATACTCATATACATAATTAAGACATTTCTTATAATCACTTTCACGGGAAATTTTAGACGCAAGACATGCAGACATGATAATTAGATCTTTTGCGTATGGTCTTAACATATCCAAATCCACACGCGGTTTATAATAAAATCCTTCAAAATTACTCTTGGTGATGATTTCATTAAGAGCGATTCTACCATTTTCATTTTTAGCGAGAGCGATTAAATGAAAATATTTGTTATCAGGATCTTGAATTTTTATATCAAAACACTCATATAGTTCAACACCATATATCATTTTTATTTCTGAATATTTTTTTTTGAGTTTATCAAAATATACCCAAGAATATTGATTGCCATGTTCAGTCACAGCAAATGCATGTAAACCTAGTTCTTTTGCTCTTTTTAAATATTCCTCTGGATGTGAAAAACCATCAAGTACAGAATATTCTGTATGGTTATGAAGTGAACTAGACATTATATTCCACCCTTCGTATTTTTTAAATAACTTTCAAAAACTCATAATCTTTAACAATAATCTGTGGGGTAAGTATTCCTTTATAATTGTTCAAAGACGCTGTTCCAATTACATTGATATAGCCAAGCAAGTCTCCAAAACACTCTTCTCTATTTTCGAAATTCTTTATAACCTCATCATTATCTTTATCTACGCTGAACATTACAAAAGCAAGCTCATCGTTATAAATAGTCTTCCATGTATTTTGATTTTTTCCCATAATCATAGTAGAGTCTTTATATACAGGAACGTTTGAAATATGTAATAAAGGTTCTTTTACACCTTGCCCAAACATATCTTTCATATCATCAATAGATTTAATGAAACTAATATCAATATCTTCTACATCTTTATCAAAATCCACTCTCCAAAGTGCTTTAAAATCAATATCTTTCCATTTATCATTGATTTCTTTAATTGCTAATTCTACATTGTTTCTTAAAATACTTATTCCTGCAGCATTATCATGTCCTCTAACATATTCAAAAAGTCCTGTCTTTACTAATTCATCTTTTAAACTTGCAATAGGACTATTATCGAAGTTTCTGCAAGAACCACCATAATACAATTCTCCATTTTCTTTTGGTGCCTGTCGCCTCATAAGAAGTGTAGGCAGATTATATTTTTCTGCAATTTTAATAGCCACTAAACCAGTTAACGTTTCTCCAAGAATATCTGATACATTCACAAAAAGGGCTTTGTTTTTATAAAGTTTGTTTCTTTCGATTAAGGCGTCAACTTCTGCTACTTCTTTTGTTACCTCTTTTGTTTGTCTCGTTTTTGCATTTGAACATAAGCGCGCAGCTCTATCATAAATATTCTCGTCTACCTCTTCTGGCTCTCCACGTTTTTTATATTTAAAAACTTCATCAGTTTCAATAAATGCTCTAAATAATAGATCTTTATCATCCTGGTCTCCAATTCTAATCATTGCATTTAAAATTGGTGTGATATAAAACTGTACTGAAATAATGTTTACAACATTATTCATGGAATAAGCTTGTTTTTCGATCAAAGCCTTAAATAATTTACTTCTGATATGAGCAAGACCTTTTGTAACATAATATCTTGTTTCTACTTCTCTCATATCCATCACATCAGAAATATTTGCCAAAGCACAAACATCAATTAAATCTTCTGCTGTATTTTCCCACAGCTCATCGTCTAAAGCTTCAAGAAACTTATATACAATTCCTGCTCCACATAAATTCTTATTTGGGTAATCGCACAATTGATTGTTTATTACAATCGCAGCATCATTTTTCTCATCACAGATATGATGATCAAGAATAATAATATCTATTCCTTTTTCTTTTAATTTCCGACATTGTTCTACATCATTACTTCCGGCATCTGGAATAAACAAAAGCTGGCAATCTTCAGGGATGATAATTTCATTAGAAAGACCATGCTGTTTTTTTGTATGCAAAGAATATGTAATATTCAATGTAGGATCAATTTTTATCAATGCTCGATATATCATACCGCCTGATACATATCCATCTACATCACAATCAACAAGAATATGAATTTTATCATGGTTTTGAATATGCTTAATTGTACATTTTACCGCCAGGTCAATATTCTTCAATAGTGCATAAGGATACGTATCGGTCTTATCTGGATTCAAAAATCGCTTTGTATTTTTTATACCTCTGTTTTTTAGAACTGTTTCAATAACGTTTGTTTCATCATTTAATGATCCATCTATTAGCTTATAATTCAAACTAACACCTCTATTTCAATCTATATACGTTGTTTTTTAGTAACTGTTCGAACTTTTCCATTTCATCTGTTGGTGACTCTTTTTCTGATAAAATCCCATTTTTATCAATCAATGCGTATACTTCTACTTCACTGATAAATCTTTCAGCTATTTCTTTTAATTCGTCCTGCTCCACGTCTTTATCAAAAACAAAATATAAAGGAACACATAATCTTGTAAGCTTGTCTATCTGGCATTTAGATATTTTCTTTCCGCCAGTAGCAACTGCCTCATAATATCCAGCATTCCATAATTGCATAACACCCTTCTCTGCTTCAGTTATAAAAACTCTGTTTCTATTTTTTATATAAGGAAGTGTTTTGTACAGACCATACAGAATTTGTGACCTTGCACATTTTTCAAGATAAATAAATTTTTGAACATTTTCTGGAACTTTACGGAAAAAATATCGACCTTTAACACCAACTAAATTTCCTAAATCATCTCTGATTGGAATTGTTATTCTATCAGAGCTTTCATCATATCCCACTTCAAACTCTTGTTGAGTATCGTATCCCACATGATCCTCATTGAACATTTCGTTAACATATGGCTCATAATAACTCAAAATATGTTCGGAAATAGGTTTTAATGGTTTTTCTTCTTCTAATGTAGAGTCATCTGATACTTGCATTTGCAAAAGCATTTTCGTCATTTTCAAACTTTCAGGAATATCATCATCAATGTTGGAATAATAATCAATATCAAGAACATCACAGATCCATTTAACCGCATATGGAAAAGATTCTTTTTTGTAAAATTCAACGAGGGATATAATATCTGATGATTTCCTACCATTTGTTATATCCCTCGTATAATTAATGGTAGTTAAATTTGTATTCTCATAAACACATACGGCAGTAACATTGTCTCCATCAGGATTAGCTGCCTGGATAAACCCATCTCTTTTTCTTATATGATGACAACCTAATTCTTCAAGAACCTTTTCTATCAAATCATTCTCTAATATGTGTTCTTTTAATACTTCAATGTCCATTTAACCACCTACTTTAATTATTTTCTAACTAAAACACCTTTTTCTGACCAAATATTTCTATCCAGATCGACCTCGAATAATAGTTTTTTCTTCTCACCAAATCTGTTTTTATCTGTGTTACAACAATAATATCTTTTATTTTCATCAAGGTTATGTATTGTATTAGTTCCCCAATCGGTCATAGTAATATATCCATATTTGTGAAAATCCGACTTTACAATTTCCTTGAATAAAAATAATGTATGTAAAACATGTTTGATTGCCTTACAGTTTGCGATATTACTAGAAGTTAGTTCATCTGGTTTGACAAAATTTGCATCATCTGTAAGCTGAATAGAAAGATACCCAAACATTTTTAATTCTTTAGCAAGCTCAGTAAGCTTTGTCGCTGTTACTTTCATTGCCGCCCAATCACCTGTTGTTGCTAAATCGTTCTTGAACGTATCGTAAAAGAAATACTTGATTCCGTATGTAAGATTTGCTTTCCTGATTTTAAACTCTAATGTCTTATCATCATATGCCGTGGAAATATCTTCTGTAAAAATAAGTCCTTGTGTCTGATCCTCAATCCAGGATGCGACATTCATAATTTTCTGATACTCTTCTGATGTCGCTGCTACACGATTTACATAGTCTTCAATAGATTCAACTACATCTCCCCATTCGTCCTTTTGAGGATAAATAAACTCCCCATTTTTATCTTTGTATAATCCAAGGGTTAGTTCTTTTTCTTTTTTCTTTAGTTTAAGACCATACAATTCTTGAAATTCAGGATTATTTATAACCGTTGTAATCAATGCGTATCTAATTTCCTGAATACTCATTTCGTTTAACAATACATATACTTTTTCTTTAAGTACTAATGTAACATAGGCAATAATTAATGTCATATATCGGCTTTTTCCTGCATTACTAAGCATACCTACCGCCATTGTTGATTCTGTTTTAAGACCTCTAACCATATCGCTCATAATTGGGAACGGCATTGGGATTCCAAGATCAGGAGTTTCCATACAATGAATTAATGTAGATTTGATATTAGAATTAAGAATTTCTGCTTCTTCGTTTGTTAAAATTACTGTGTGAATTCGATCTGCTTTTGCTCTGATTAGTCTATAGATATCCATTGGAGATAATAATTCAAACTTGGGATGTTTCATGATTTTTTCAATATCAAAACCATTTTTTTGATACTCCCTTAATAATGAATATTTTTTTAATACTTCAAAATATCCTTCAAAATTATCTGTGACTGCAAGCCCCATCCAACTTTCTAATGTTTTCCAACCGCCATACTTTTTATAGAATGACAAACGTTCTTCATCTTCTGCCATATA
>ERZ791746.324-NODE-324-length-47456-cov-11.510664_pt1 | contig 47456 bp, 39 predicted proteins | sample MGYA00510038_ERZ791746 | MGnify/ENA primary metagenome ERZ791746 (study PRJEB30046, sample SAMN00792018) | human gut metagenome | study: EMG produced TPA metagenomics assembly of the A metagenome-wide association study of gut microbiota in type 2...
CCACTCCTCGGGATCCAGTTTACTCCTCACTCCTCACTCCTCACTCCTCACTCCTCACTCCTCACTCCTTTCTCACTTCCCACTTCCCCATTCGATTTCGAAATTGCTCCCCATTCGATTTGGCAAATTTCCCCATCTTCCCCCTTGCATGGGGGATTTCTTTTTGATACAATAAAAAAGCTTGAGTACACATGTCTGCGGATTCTGTATCTGTGCCCCCAGGGGGTGTATGCAGGAGACGAAACAGGCAGAGGTTATTAACAGGAGGTTTTATTATGTCAGTAGTATCCATGAAACAGTTGTTAGAAGCAGGCGTTCATTTCGGTCACCAGACCCGTCGCTGGAACCCGAAAATGGCTCGGTTCATTTTCACCGAACGGAACGGCATTTATATCATCGACCTGCAGAAGACTGTAAAGAAAGTTGATGAAGCTTACGCTTTCATCCGTGAAGTAGCAGAAAAGGGCGAACCCATTCTCTTCGTAGGAACCAAGAAACAGGCCCAGAATTCCGTGAAGGAAGAAGCTACCCGCTGCAACCAGTTCTACGTTAACGAACGTTGGCTCGGCGGCATGCTCACCAACTTCCGCACCATCCAGACCCGTATCAACCGTCTGAAGGAACTGGAAAAGATGTTTGAAGAAGGCACCACCGACCAGTATCCGAAGAAAGAAGTTATCCTCATGAAGCGGGAACTGGAAAAACTGGAAAAGAACCTTGGCGGTATTAAAGACATGAAGAAGCTGCCTGGCGCACTGTTCATCATTGATTCCAAGAAAGAAGAAATCGCTGTTTCCGAAGCTCACAAGCTCCACATCCCCGTTGTTGCTACCGTTGATACCAACTGCGATCCCGATGTAATCGATTTCCCGATTCCTGCCAACGATGACGCTATCCGTGCTGTAAGACTGCTCACCAGCAAGATGGCTGACGCTGTCCTCGAAGGACGCCAGGGCCAGCAGGAAGCTGAAGCTGCTGCCGCTGAAGAAGCTGCTGCTGAAGGCGAAGAAGCTCCGGCTGAAGAAGCAAAGGAAGAAGCAAAGGAATAATACATAATCATACATAAAGGATTTCCCATGGGAGTTCCCGTGGGGAACTCCCATGTTTTTTGACAAACACCTTGTTTTATGATGGAGGTCATAAGATGAAAATTACAGCTAGTATGGTAAAAGATCTGCGTACCAAGACCGGCGCCGGCATGATGGACTGCAAAAAGGCACTCGTTGAAGCTGACGGCGATATGGAAAAGGCTGTGGATATTCTCCGTGAAAAGGGATTGTCCCAGGCTGCCAAGAAAGCAAGCCGCGTAGCTGCTGAAGGTGCTGTAGTTTCTGCCATTTCCGCTGACGGCAAGACCGGCGCTCTCGTAGAAGTAAATTGCGAAACCGACTTTGTAGGCAGCAATGACGATTTCAAAGCACTGGCTTCTTCTATTGCAAACCAGATTCTCGCAACCAATCCGGCTGATGTGGAAGCTCTCCTTGCTTCCGACATGAACGGCAAGTCCGTAAAAGATACCGTTACAGAAGCAGTTGCCAAGATCGGTGAAAACATTTCCGTCCGCCGTTTCGTTCGTTACGAAAGTGCTGAAGGAAAAGTTTACAGCTATATCCATGGCGGCGGCAAGATTGGCGTTCTCGTGGAAATGAAGGGCGGCGATGACCAGCTGGGCAAGGATATTGCCATGCAGGTAGCTGCTGCTAATCCTTCTTACCTGGACCGTACCCAGGTTCCGCAGGCTGAAATCGACCATGAAAAAGAAGTTCTTGCTGTGGAAGCAAGAAACGAAGGCAAGCCGGAAAAGATCATCGAAAAGATGGTTATCGGCCGTATCAACAAGTTCTACAAGGAAGTCTGCCTTGTAGACCAGGAATTCATTAAGGATGGAGATCTCACCATTTCCAAACTGCTGAAGTCCAAGAATGCGGAAGTTCTCCGGTTCACCCGTTACCAGCTCGGTGAAGGCATTGAAAAGAAACAGGATGACCTGGCTGCAGAAGTTGCTAAACAGCTGAATCAGTAATTTACATATAAGAGGACACTATTTAGTGTTCTCTTATTTTGTAAATGGGCGAAAATTACTATATAATAGATGTGGATTATGATGAGGTCATTTTTCTTTTTTGGGGGTGTACAATGGCAGCTGAAACGAAACACTATAAAAGAGTCATGTTAAAATTATCCGGTGAAGCGCTGGCCAATGATAAGGGATTCGGTATTGATCCTGAAGTGGTTTACCGTCTTGCCCGGGAAATCAAGGAAGCCTGTGAGTCCGGCGTGGAAATCGCCGTAGTCGTTGGCGGCGGCAATATCTGGCGGGGCCTGAAGGGCAGTCAGGGCGGCATGGACCGCGCTTCGGCAGACTACATGGGTATGCTGGCTACGGTCATCAATTCGGTAGCTCTTCAGGATGCCCTGGAAAAACTGGGCGTTTCTACCCGCGTACAGACAGCAATCGAAATGCGGCAGATTGCAGAACCCTATATCCGCCGCCGCGCTATCCGTCATCTGGAAAAGGGTCGGGTCGTTATTTTTGGCGCCGGCACAGGGAATCCTTATTTCACTACTGATACCACCGCAGCTCTCCGGAGCGCGGAAATTGAAGCTGATGTGATGCTGATGGCCAAGAAACAGACCGATGGCGTCTACGATGCGGACCCCAAATACCATCCGGAAGCCAAGATGTTTACCCATCTCACTTATAATGATGTGCTGCAGAAACAGCTGGCTGTCATGGACAATACGGCCATCACCCTCTGCATGAACAATAACATTCCCATTGTCGTTTTCAATATCGACGTTCCCGGCAATATTGTAAAAGCCTGCAGGGGAGAGACCCTGGGCACTTTAATTGAAAGGAAATAATCATGTACGAAGACGAACTGAAGACCCTGTCTGAAAAAATGGATAAGTCCATTAATGCCCTGAGAAATGAATTTACCTCCATCCGTACGGGGCAGGCCAATGCAAGCCTCTTGGACCGGGTATTTGTAGAATATTACGGAACCCGTACCCCTGTGACCCAGGTGGCTTCGGTGACTGTACCGGAAGCAAGAATGCTCGTCGTCCAGCCCTGGGATAAATCGCTGCTGAAGGATATTGAAAAAGCGATTCTCCAGTCTGATCTGGGTCTGGTACCTATGAACGATGGCAACCTGATCCGCATGGCCATTCCCCAGCTTACGGAAGAACGGCGCAAGGAACTGGTAAAGATCGTAAACAAAAAGTCGGAAGAAGCCAAAGTGGCAGTCCGCAATATCCGCAGGGACGGAAATATATTCCTGAAAAAGGAAGAAAAGAACAGCGACGTATCCAAGGATGTTATCAAGGATACGGAAGATAAGATCCAGAAGCTGACGGATAAGAAAATTAAAGAAGTGGAAGCAGTAACAGACAAGAAGATTAAGGAAATCATGTCTGTATAATGACTGGAGGCCGGAAGGCTCTCGCAAAAACGCGCCGATTGGTTCCATGATTCCGATTGGCGCGTTTTCACTCGTAACCGAAAAGGTGAGGGCACTTGGCTTGGTGTCAAGGCTGGTGAGAAGTGGCTGAAGGGTAACGCCCTGCGGGCGAGATGGCTTAAAGGGAACGCCTTCGGCGAGGCGGTAACTGCGTAGCCGTTGTTCCAGGCGTGTGAATGGTTTGTAAGGGTTGTGGCTTTCACGTCGCTGCGCTCGTGAAAGCGGGTGGTGGGTTGGCATCGCTGCGCTCGCCAACCGGGTGGGGCGCTTCGCTTACAAGGAAAGGGACAGTATGTAACGCCGCCTCCGGCGGCCTATTTCCAATCGCTTACCGTATCCTATCTGTTGACGCCATCCGTATATCGTCATCTCGAGCGGTGGTCAGCATGGTAATGTCTTTGCAGCTAAGAATCGCTGAAGCTTCGATGAGTCGAGAGATCTTTCTGGTGAATGACTCTGGTGGTGTTACAAAGAAAGCGTTGAGAGTGCCGTGAATCCTCCGTACGATCACCCTAAACTTCCCCCATAGGAAGCTGCTGACGAATGGCAAAATTATGAATAATTATGTTTTGCTAATCATCTTAGCTTCGCCGTAAAAGCTGAACAGGTGGCTCTGCCACCCAATACACCCCCTTGCCCGCTTCGCGGGACTTCCCCCAAAGGGGGCAGCAAGTAACTTGGCTCCCCCTCCGGGGGAGCTGGCGCCGAAGGCGACTGAGGGGTGCATTTCCAAATGCATGTATTTGTATAGTTATACGGCCGAAATGGTATTCGTCAGCAGCTTCCCCCATAGATGGGGGAGGTTACAACAGACATCCAACCCTCCCTCTTTAGAGGGAAAAGTAAGCGAACTGATTTCGTAGGGAGCCGAAGGTGACTGAGAATCCAGTGACACGCTTCCCTTCAGGTGGGTGGGTGGCCGCGAAGCGGCTTTCAAATAATCCGCGGCGCTATATAATTTGTGCGCCGCACCACCATTCCTAATTCCTAATTCCTAATTCCAGCGGCTCAGCCGCTTAAGGAGTCACCTATGTCAGATAAAAAATCCTTTCCCCAGCATGTAGCCATCATTCTCGATGGCAATGGCCGGTGGGCCCGGCAGCGGGGGAGGGAAAGAACTTTTGGCCACCAGGAAGGGGCGGCCAATGTGAAAACCATTGTCCGGGCTGCGGGCCATATGGGCATCAAAGTGCTCACGCTCTATGCCTTTTCCACGGAAAATTGGAAGCGCCCGTCCCTGGAAGTCCGTTTTCTCATGAAGCTTTTTAAAAATTACCTCATCAGCCAGCTTCGTGAGCTGGTAGCAGATAATGTACAGGTCCATATCGTAGGGGATGTGTCTGTCCTTTCCGAAGGTCTTCGTAAGGAAATCGCCGCCTGCGAAAAGGATACAGCCGCTAACGATGGTATGGTGCTGAATGTGGCCATCAATTATGGCGGCCGCATGGAACTTGTTCACGGCATGCGGGAAATCGCCAATGAAGTGAAGGAAGGGAAGCTGGATCCTTCTGCTATTACGGAAGAGACCATTACATCCCATCTGTATCCCTCCGATGCGGAAGATGTGGATCTTCTCATTCGTACCGGCGGAGAATCCAGAATCTCCAATTTCCTTATCTGGCAGATTTCCTATAGTGAACTCTACTTTACACCAGTATTGTGGCCGGACTTTACGGTGGAGGAGCTCAGAAAAGCGGTGGACTGGTTCACCGGTCGGGACCGCCGGTTTGGCGGTCTCACGGAGAAGGACCACTAAGGAGGAATTATGAAAGTTCGTGTAATTACTGCGGTAGTCGGAATTATCGCCGTCCTGGCCCTTGTATGGCTGGGTGGATGGTTCCTGACGGGAGCGGTGGCTATCGTTTCCCTCATTGCCCTTTGGGAATATGTACGGATGCTTGACCATATTTCCATTCATGTCTACAAGAAACCGGCAGCACTGGCCCTGGTCATACCCATACTGGCGGCGGGCTTCTATTCGGTGAAGATTTTTATCGCGGCCTTTTTCCTCTGCTTCTGCCTCCTTCTTTTCCTGATTCTTGCCATTAAGAAGGAAGAGATGACCAACCTCATCTATACATCCTTCGGCACGGCTTACTTCGGCATAGGCTTTGGCACCCTGGCCCTTCTCCGGGGAAGCCATGAACTTCTGCCGCCGGCTGCAGTAAACGTGGACCCCGGTATTTTCCTCATTCTTCTTGCCCTTGTCACTACCTGGGCCAGCGATTCCTTTGCCTACCTGGCCGGGAGAAGTCTGGGAAAGCACAAGATGGCGCCCCACATCAGCCCCAATAAGACGGTGGAAGGTCTCATCGGCGGGGCCATCGGCTGTGTGGTGCTGGGCATGATCCTGTCTTTTGCATTCAAGTACAACCTTACCCACGGATTTCTTCTTTCTCTTATTGCTGCTGTCATGGCACCGGTGGGGGACCTCTTTGAATCCTATATAAAACGGGCCTGTGACATCAAAGATTCCGGAAATATCCTGCCCGGACACGGTGGCATGATGGACCGCTTCGACAGCCTCCTCTTCGTGGCACCATCTTTAGCGGCGGTATTGGCGATATTGAATTGAAAGGTGGCTGAGGGGTAATGCCCTGCGGGCAAGGTGGCTGAAGGGTGACGGGCTTCGCCCGAGGGGGTGGTGCGGCGCACAGATTATATAGCGCCGCGTATTTATTCTGTTTACAGCTATCAGCTTACTGCTTACAGAGTGACAGTGTCATCGTATAGGGAATTGTCACAATGGGAGATACCCCCAAAAACATGCAGGCCCTTGGAGAAGGGCCGCGCCAAAGGCGCAGGATGGATCCGCCTCGAAGAGGCGGAATCTGCGAAACCGTTATCCCAAGCGTGTGGAAGGTTCGTAAGGGTTGTGGGTTAGTATTGCATCGCTCGCCAACCGGGTGAGGCGCTGCGAAGCGGCTGCCCCACGGTAAGCTGTAAGCGATAGCGGCCAGCCGAAATACAAAATTCGCGGCGCTTCCTGATCTTATGCGCCGCTCCATCCCCTTAGCCACCTGAGCCACTTCGCCGTCAGGCGTTACCCCTCAGCCACTTTTTACAAGCCCCATTCATCTGCTTGGGGGACAATCCCAGTCTTATAGCAAAGGAGATTCTATGAAAGAAATAGCAGTCCTGGGAAGTACAGGATCCATCGGTACCCAGACACTGGATGTCATCCGGTGCCATCCGGACCTGTTCCATGCCCAGGTGATTGCGGCAAACCGCAATGTAGATAAACTTCTGGCCCAGGCGGAGAAATTTCATCCGAAGGCTATTGTCATCAGTGACGAAGAGTCGGGGCAGAAATTCCGGGAGATTTACCATGGACCGGCGGAAGTCATTATCGGAAAGGATGGCCTCTGCGAAGCTGCCGTTCGGGATGATGTGGACCTGGTCCTTGTGTCCGTGGTAGGCACGGCAGGGCTCCTTCCTACCTTAAAAGCCATAGAAGCAGGAAAAGAGCTGGCCCTGGCCAATAAGGAAACTCTGGTAGCCGGTGGTGCCCTGGTACTGGAAGCGGCAAAAAAGAATCACATTCTCATCCGCCCGGTAGACAGCGAGCACAGTGCCATTTTCCAGTCCATGCTGGGGCAGGACAGGAAGGGAATCCACAAGATCCTGCTCACCGCATCCGGTGGTCCGTTCCGGGGAAAATCCCGGGAAGAGCTGGCAAAGGTTACTGTAGCCGATGCCATGAAGCATCCCACGTGGAATATGGGCATGAAAGTGACCCTTGATTCTGCCACCATGTTCAATAAGGGACTGGAAGTGATTGAAGCCCACTGGCTCTTTGATGTCGATTACGATGATATCGAAGTCATTGTGCAGCCCCAGAGCCTCATCCATTCCATGGTGGAATACAATGATGGCTCCATTATTGCCCAGCTCGGAAATCCGGACATGCGCCTTCCCATCCAGTTTGCGCTGACCTATCCCGAAAGGCTTCCATCGCCGTCCCATGAATTTGTGGACTGGAGCCGGATTGCATCTATTCTTATCGAGAAGCCGGACCTTCATGTATTCCGTTCCCTGAAGATGGCCTATGAGGCTGGGAAAGCAGGAGGCGATGAGACCGCTGCTTTCAATGCGTCCAATGAAGAAGCCATTCGCGCGTTCATTGCCGGCCGACTGTCTTTCCTTTCCATTTTTGATGTAGTAGAGGATGTGCTTGATAAATGGCAGGTTTCTCCCATTACATGCTATGAAGATGTGGTGGAAGGAGACCGGAATGCCAGGGAAATGGCGAAGGATGCTATTCGGAGGTTTTCTGTATGATATTGAGTATACTGGCACCTATCTTCGTGTTTGCGGTGATTGTCCTCATTCACGAAGGGGGCCATTTTCTTACGGCCAAGCTTACGGGCATGAAGGTGGAAGAATTCTCCGTAGGCTTCGGTCCCAAGCTGGGGTCTGTCCGGAAGGGAGAAACCGAGTATTCCCTCCGGGCTATTCCTCTGGGCGGCTTTAACCGGATTCTGGGGATGGATGCTTCCGAATCCGATGATCCCCGGGCCTTTTCCCATCGTCCTGTGTGGGCCAGGCTCCTTGTGATTTCTGCAGGTTCCATTTTTAATGTACTGCTGGCAATTGTCATTTTCTGGGGAGCCTTTATGATTTCCGGTTACCAGACCTTTCCCGATGAGCCGGTGGTAGGGGCCGTGCTGAAAGGAACGTCCGCAGACAAAGAGGGCATCTCCCCTGGGGATCGGATCCTTTCGGTGGATGGAAAAGCCGTGGGTACCTGGACGGATATCGGGAAAACCACCAGCTCTTTGGATAAGCGGATTATTCCGGTCACCATTGAGCACAATGGGGAAGAAAAGACGCTGACCATTCTTCTCCAGAACAATGAAGAAGGACGGCCGATTATCGGGATTTCACCGAAACTGGAAACCCACAAAGCCGGTTTCTTCAAGGCCCTTTCCATGAGCCTTGACCGTTGCGGTTACCTTTTAAAGATGATGGTGGTGGGACTGTACCAGATGATTTCCGGCCATGAAGCCGATGTGGCAGGCCCCATCGGAGTAGCCCGCATGAGCGCCCAGGTGGCGGATACGGGTATTCTTCCCCTGTTTCTTTTCATTGCCCTCCTCAGCCTGAATCTGGGATTCCTGAATCTTCTCCCCATTCCCCTCCTTGATGGAGGCGTGCTGGTGATGACCATCATCGAAGGCATCCGGGGAAAGGAACTGCCGGAAAAAGCACTGTACTACATCCAGGCCGTAGGCATCAGCATTCTTTTGGGACTTTTCATCTTTGCCATGTGCAATGATATCAGTGGGTTGATGAAATAAGGGGAAGGGCACTGGCCTGTGGCCGAGGGGAAGATGCAGCGCACAAAATAGAGCGCCATGGATTACTGATTATCTGCTTACAGCTATCAGCTGACAGCTGACAGGGGACAAACATCACTGTAAAGGTAATCGGCTCAATATGAGAAATTCCCCAAGCATGCAGGCCCTTGGAGAAGGGCCGCGGCAAAGCCGCAGGATGGATCCGACTCGAAGAGGCGGTAACTGCGGAGCAGTGAGCACAGGCCTGTGAATGGTTCATAAGGGTTGTAGCTTTCCCATCGCTGCGCTCGTGAAAGCGGGTGGTGGGTTGGCATCGCTGCGCTCGCCAACCGGGTGGGGCGCTGCGCTTACAAGGAAAGGGAGACCTTATATAACGCCGCCTCCGGCGGCTTATTTCCAATCGCCTACCGCATCTAATCTGTTGGCACCATCCATATAAAATCATCTCGAGCGGTGGTAAGCATGGTAATGCCTTTTCAGTTAAGAATTGCTACAGCTTCGATGAGTCGAGAGATCTGTCAGAAAAATGTCTACAACGGGCTTACAAAGATTGAATTAAGACTCAGCCTCCGTCATTTCCATCAGATAACCTCCGTCGCCTGGCGGCGCCACCTTCTTCCCAAGGAAGGTGGCTAACGAATAGCGGCTCCGCCGCGGTAGGAGTCATAACGACTCTTCACTAATAACGTGCAATTGACTCTGCAGTAGGCCTCTCCTTGAGAAGGGGCTCCCGGTTGGAAGCGTCTCACGGTGTTCTCAGTCGCCTTCGGCTCCCTGCGAATACCGTTCGCTTGCCACCGCACTGCGGTGGGGTTAGCTGATAGAAAATGACCGAAGCGCCGCAGGCTGGACTACCACTCCTGACTCCTCACTTTATTTCTCCTGACTCCTCACTTTATTTCTTTCCCAAATCATCGCAAATAGCATATAATGATACTATGTAATAAAATTCTTTCAATGAAACAGGTGACACTATGGATAAAACGAGACAGGTGAACGTGGGTGGCGTGGCTGTCGGTGACGGAGCTCCGGTGGCCATCCAGTCCATGAGTACATTCAGTCCCATAGACACGGAATACGCAGCGGCCCAGATCAATGCCCTCCATAAAGCGGGAGCGGACATTGTGCGGGTAGCAGTACCGGACAGAAAGGCAGCGGAGGCCCTTGGGGATCTTCGGCGGCTGGTGGACGTACCCCTTGTGGCGGACATCCACTTTGATTACCGTCTGGCCCTGACTGCTATGGAACAGGGCATCGACGCTCTCCGCATCAATCCGGGAAACATCGGGAAACGGGAAAATGTGGTGAAGGTGGTGGATATGGCCAAAGAAAAACATATCCCCATCCGCATTGGCATCAATGCGGGATCCCTGCCCATGGAGATTCTGGACCGCTACGGCGGCCATCCGACGGCAGAGGGCATGGTGGAAGGCGCTATGACCCATGTGAAGATCCTGGAGGAAGAAGGGTTCCATGATATCGTGATTTCTGTGAAATCCACCGATGTCCCCATGATGGTGAAAGCAAACCGACTGCTCCATGAGAAAGTCAATTACCCCCTTCACCTGGGCGTCACAGAAGCGGGCACCCTGTACAGGGGAACTATTAAGTCCGCCATCGGCATCGGCTCCCTGCTTTTGGACGGCATTGGTGATACAATAAGAGTATCTCTGACAGACGACCCCTTGAAAGAAGTGAAGGCGGCCAAAGAAATTCTGAGCTCCGTGGGCATTGCCCAGTACGGTCCGGTCCTTGTTTCCTGCCCTACCTGCGGCAGGACCCAGGTGGACCTCATTGACATGGCCCGGGAAGTGGAAGAAAAGATACAGAAATTCAAGAAGCCTATCCGGGTGGCCGTCATGGGCTGCGCCGTGAATGGGCCCGGAGAAGCCAGGGAAGCGGATTTCGGTATTGCCGGCGGCAAAGGCAGCGGCCTTCTTTTCCGGAAGGGAAAGGTCATCCGCAGCGTCCCGGAAGCAGAGCTGATTGACGCGCTCATGGAAGAAATTGAAAAATTTGAGAATGAAGGAGAATCATTATAATGTTAGCATCCAGATTATACAGCCCGACCCTTAGAGAATTACCTTCCGATGCGGTGGTAATGAGCCATAAGTACATGCTGAAGGCAGGGATGATGAGAAAAATCGCCAACGGCACCTATGCCTACCTGCCCCTGGCTTTCCGCTCCATCCAGAAAGTAGAAAAAATCATCCGGGAGGAAATCAATAAGACCGGTGCCCAGGAAATCCTGATGCCCATTGTGCAGCCTGCGGAAATCTGGCAGAAAACCGGCCGCTGGGCTGTATACGGAGAAGAAATGTTCAAGCTGAAGGACCGCCATGGTCGGGACTACTGCCTGGCGCCTACCCATGAAGAACTGGTAACCACCCTGATCCAGATGGATACCACCTCCTACAAGCAGCTCCCTGTTTCCGTATACCAGATCCAGAATAAATACAGAGATGAAAAACGTCCCCGGTTCGGCCTCATGAGAAGCCGGGAATTCATTATGAAAGATGGCTACACCTTCGATGCTGACCAGGAAGGCCTGGATAAGCAGTACAAGCTCATGTACGATGCATACACTCGCATTTTTACCCGGTGCGGCCTGAAATTCCGCCCTGTCATTGCAGATTCCGGCGCCATCGGCGGCAACGCATCCCATGAATTCGAAGTCCTTGCGGACTCCGGGGAAGCAGATATCGTATATTGCAAGCACTGCGACTTCGCTGCCAATATTGAAGCCGTAGAACCGAATACCATTTCCTGTGATATCAAAAATGACAAAGAAAAGGAAATCGTAGAAACCCCAGGGCAGCACACCATTGAAATGGTATGCAATTTCCTCCATGCCCCCATTAAACAGTCTGTGAAGGCTGTGGTTTATAAACTGGACGATAAAGTGGTTCTCGCCATGGTCCGCGGCGACCATGAAGTGAATGAAGTACGGCTCCAGAACATTTACGGCGCCATCAACGTAGGCATGGCTACTGACGAAGACCTGGAGAAGGTACGTCTTACTGCCGGCTACATCAGCCCCATCGGCCTCAAGAGGACAAAGGACTTTGACATCATCTGCGATGCCACGGTCATGGAAATGCAGGATGCCTGCTGTGGTGCCAACGAAAAGGATAAGCACTACATCCACGTGAACCCGAAGAGAGACTTTGGAGACGTCCGGGTGGACACCATTCGACAGATCGATGCCAACGACGTATGCCCTGAATGCGGCGGCGAAATCGTCCTTACCAAAGGCATCGAAGTGGGCCAGGTCTTCAAACTGGGTACCAAGTACAGTGAAAAGTTGGGAGCTACCTATCTGGACAGCAACGGAAAATCCCACCCCATGGTCATGGGCTGCTACGGCATCGGCGTCACAAGAACCGTGGCTGCTTCCATTGAACAGAACCACGACGACGACGGAATTATCTGGCCCGTTGCCATTGCGCCCTATGAAGTTGTCATCGTTCCTGCCAACAACAAGAGCGAAGAAGTCATGGGAGCGGCAAAGAAACTCTATGACGAAATGGAAGACAAGGCAGACGAAGTGGTGCTGGATGACCGGAACGAACGGGCAGGTATCAAGTTCAAAGATGCCGACCTCATCGGCTACCCTGTCCGCGTGACCATCGGCAAGAAATGGCAGCAGACAGGAAATGTGGAAATCCGCCTCCGCCGCACCGGCGAAGTCATCGAAGTGCCCCTGGAAGAATGCCATGACAAAGTTATGGAAATCCTGAAAGAACTGCACGAGAAGAATATGTAATAAAAAGTGGCTGAGGGGAGATGAAATCGAGGTCGAGACCGAGATCGAGAGCAATGGCGGCGAAGCCGCTGGGCCTCAATTCTCTTAACTCAATTCTCAAATCTATCCCCAATCATGCAGGCCCTTGGAGATGGAAGTGCTACGGCCGGGCTCTAAGGTGCTCGCTTAGTGTGCAGGAACGGCTCGCAAAAGAGCCCGGCTTGGGCATCCTCTGCAGGATGCCCACAGAGGACTTCCAAGTTTGGCCTGAAATATAAAAGGCGCTTAGCCTGCCCATAAAAGCGCCTTCCTTTTTGGCCAAACGGTCCGCGGCAAAGCCGCAGGATGGATCTGCCTCGGAGAGGCGGTAACTGCGTAGCCGTTGTTCCAAGCCTGTGAATGGTTCGTAAGGGTTGTGGCTTTCACGTCGCTGCGCTCGCCAACCGGGTGGAGCGCTTCGCTTAAAAGGAAGGGAGACCTTATATAACGCCGTCTCCGGCGGCTTGCATCTAATCGCTTACCGTATCCTATCTGTTGACGGCATCCGTATATCATCATCTCGAGCGGTGGCAGGCATGGTAATATCTGAGCCGTTAAGAATCGCTACAGCTTCGATGAGTCGAGAGATCTATCAGATAGTTGACCCTGACGGTGTTACAAAGAAAGCGTTGAGAAGGCCGCAGCCCTGCCGCAGGCTGACTTTCGGTAAGCTGTAAGCGGATAGCTGTAGGCAGAAAAATAAATAATCCGCTGCGCCATATAATTTGAGCGCCGCACCACCACTCCTCATTCCTGACTCCTAACTTTTCCCATTTCACTTTTGGCGTCATTTTGGTCATCCTTCATCCACCATCAGGAGGTACCCATGGAAGACAAAGAACTGGAAGTCCTGCGGGATTCGATCCGCAATATCGATAAAGATATGGCTGCCCTTTTCGAAAAGCGGCTGGCCCTGTCCCGGTCCATTGCCCAGCGGAAGCTGGCGGCGGAGATTCCGATTTTTGACGGAGAAAGGGAAAAGAAGAATATTGAAGCCCTTTCTTCCCTGATTGAAGAAGTATCCCTCCGTCCGGATTTTATCCGCTGGTATCGGATGCTCATGGACATCAGCAAGAAAGTACAGACCGAGTTCATACAGGGAGTAAAGAAATGACAGAAGAACTGCATGGCACCGTCAGAAAAATTATTTTTTCCAGCGATGATGGCAGGTTCTGTGTATTTCTCTTTGAAAATAAAGAAACCGGGAAGATTGCCACCGCTGCCTACAGGGGTAGTGCGCCCTATGGCGGTCAGAGTCTTCTCCTTCGGGGATGCTGGAATCGGCATCCCCGTTTTGGCATGCAGTTTAAATGCGACAGCATCGAAAATGTGAAACCCGACGGAATTGAGGAAACCAAACAGTTCCTGGCTTCCGGCCTCATCGATGGTATCGGACCTTCCATGGCAGAGCGGATTGTGGACCACTTCGGTAAGAAGACGCTGGATATTTTCGAGCACAACATCGACGCCCTGACCGAAGTATCGGGCATCGGGGCAAATATACTGGAGAAAATCAAAGCTTCCTATGCAGAAATCGCCGGGCAGCAGGAGCTTATTCTCTTTCTCCAGTCCCTGGGTATTCCGGACCACTTCGCCCTGGAAATCCGGAAATTTTATGGCGACGATGCGGAAGACGTGCTTCTCCATGATCCCTATCGTATGATTTCTGAAATTCCTGGCCTGGGCTTTCGGCAGGTGGACCGCATGGCCCTGGCCAAGGGTGTGGCCCCGGACGATGAAGACCGGATTGACGAAGGCATCGAGTACATGCTCTCCCTCGCCTTGGGGCAGGGACATGCCTGCGCCCCAGCCAGGTCTGTGTACCGGAATACGGCCCTTGCCCTGGGGGTGTCGGAGGACCTCGTTCGGAGGGCGGGGGAAGAGGCGGTGGCTGCCGGTATCCTCCCTTCTCTTGTAGTCGGGGAAGAACGGTACCTCTACCTCCTTCCTCTCTATGAAGCGGAGACAGAAGCTGCAGGCCGGGTGAAAAGTCTGCTTTCCGCGGAAAAACTGGGAAATCCGAAACTGGCTATCGAAAAATTTGAACGGGAAAACGGGATTTCCATGGCTGAGGAGCAGAAGGAAGCGGTGGTGAAGGCCATGGAGTCGGGACTTCTTGTTATTACCGGCGGTCCGGGTACCGGGAAAACAACCATCGTTCGGGCCATCATCACTGCTGCCCTCCAAAACCAGCTGAAAGTCCGTCTCATGGCTCCCACCGGACGGGCAGCGAAAAGGCTGTCCCTGGCCAGCGGCGTGGAGGCGGACACCATTCATAAAGCCCTGGAAGCAGAAATGCATGATGGCGGCAGCACCTTCTTCAATAAGAATGAATCAGACCAGCTCAGTGAAGACCTCATCATCGTGGACGAAGCATCGATGATGGACATTTCCCTGTTCCATCATCTCCTCTCCGCCCTGAAACCATCGGCTCGGCTTATTCTGGTGGGGGACGTAGACCAGCTGCCTCCGGTGGGCCCCGGCTCTCCGCTCCGGGACCTGATCCGGTGGGGTAAAGTGCCGGTGGTGCGGCTCCTCCATATTTTCCGGCAGGAAGAGGGGAGCGGTATCATTGAGAATGCGGCCCGCATCCGGGATGGAGCTCCCTGCATTCCCGATGAAAGAGAGGATTTCACCATTTACTATGCTCAGTCCGAGCAGGATGCCTTTGAGCGGGTCATGGACCTCTGCGATGGTTTCGACTACGGCAGTGAAAAAATGAAAATGGCCATGCAGGTTCTTTCCCCCATGTACAAAGGCCTCTGCGGAGTGGACCATCTGAACCATGCCATCCAGGAACGGATCCACCAGTGTTCCATCCCTGAAGGGCCTTCCCATTTCATGGTGGGGGACAAAGTGATGCAGAAGAAAAATGATTACGAAAAGGGCATCTACAATGGGGACCTTGGAATCGTGTGGTCCGTAGAAAAAAATAAAGTTTTCGTCCGGTTTGACGGGAAAGATGTTTCCTTTGAAGGCGACGAACGGGCCAGTCTCCAGCTGGCTTACGCCACCACAGTCCACAAAAGCCAGGGGAGCGAATACGATACAGTGATCCTTATTCTCCTGCCCACCCAGAACATTATGCTGCAAAGGAACCTGCTCTACACCGGTGTCACCAGGGCCAAGAAAAGGACGATTCTCATTTCTACCGAAGATGCCATCGATAGAGCCGTATCCCGGGGAGATATGAAAAATCGGTATACCCTTTTCCTGCCTCTCCTCAAAGGGGAAGTGAAAGAGTAAGGATTAGGGTTCACAGAAAACAGAGAACTCGCAGGAGAGTCATGAATACATAACTTGCGGTATGGAGGAACAGTTATTTCCGCTTTTCAATTTTCCGCCGAAAGGAGGCTTCCATGGGACTTTTTGAGGATCTCATCGATATCATCTACCCCTCTACCTGCCCGGGCTGCGGGAAAGTCATGGAATCCGGCGGCCTCTGGTGTGAAGACTGTCTCAAACATCTTTGGGACCCCCGGTTGATCAATTCTTCTAACACCGGCCATCTCAAAGGCTGCTATACCCTCTGCCACTATGAAGGGGGAATTCGGGAGTGTATCATCGGTCTCAAATACAGCAGCCGAAAAGAGAAAAAGCGGGCCTTCCCGCCGCTTTTGGATCGGTTTCCTTACTGGGATAGAATGGGTTCCTTTGATTATGTCATTCCCGTGCCCCTGTCTAAACAGAAAATGGAAAAAAGAGGGTACAACCAGGTGGACCTGATGTTTGAAGACTGGATGGAAAGGCATCATAAAAGTTATATGAAAAATGGTCTTGTCCGAATCCGCAGTGCCGAGACCCAGTCCCTTCTTTCCCGGACGGAACGATTTGAAAATATCAAAGGTCTTTTCCATATTCAAAAAGGTCTTTCCATTACCGGAAAAACCATCCTCATAGTGGATGATGTGTATACCACCGGGGCTACTATGGAATCCTGTGCCCACGAACTCATGCGGGCAGGGGCTGGAAAAGTCATGGGTCTCACCATAGCCAGCGGGGCAACATAATGGTTATGAAATTTACGGGCTAACAGCCAGAGAACGGTGTACTTTTCACTTACAACAGCAAAATAGTAAATGAATGGGAATGGTTTTAATTGTTGGCTTTTAAAAAATCATTTAAACAACTGAATCTTACTATTTATTGAACCATATAATCCTGTTGGCTCTTTCGAGAAAAGGACAGTGGGTCTTTACGGTTGCGAATACAGAGGGTGGCGTCTGCAAAAATACAATTGGACAAGTAAGGTGACATGTGTAATGGCTTTGTTTTTGGACATAGTCCTGCAAAGGGATATGTCCATTTTTAATTTCTTCTCATGGTTTGGAGCAAAAATTTTTGACTCGTGGTACAATAAAGCCAAATACTTTCGAATTTTATATGCTTTTGAAATGAGGGATTGCAATGAATACATGGAAAAAAGCGGGACTGGCAGCTGCTGTACTGGCAGCTGCAGCAGTTATGCCGGCAGAAGCAGCAGAAGTTTCACAGACTGCTGTCTTATCCGGTACTGTAACATCGGTGGTGGCAGAAAATACGCCGGTGAAGGAAGGAGAGGTACTGGCTACGGTAGATTCTCTGGTAGGGCCGGTGCCTGCTGCCCGGGCTGATTCTGATGGCGTGGTGACGAAAGTCCTCGTAGTAAAGGGACAGAAGATTACAAAACAGGATGTCGTAGCGGTTATTGAGACAAAATAAGGAGATTTCATGTTTGCAATTTCTAAGGGTAAACTGAAAAAGATGGTGTTGTCCCTCTGTCTGGCAGTGGGGTGTGTGTCTCCGGTCATGGCTGCCCAGGATTTCCTTCCTGTTTCCGAGGTACAGGAAGGGATGCATGGATATGCCAAGACCGTAGTCCATGGTACAAAGATTGATACTTTTAATGTAGACGTACTTGGTATTATGAAACACAAAGGAGCCACCGGAGGAGATCTGGTGCTTGTTAAGGTATCGGGGCCTCTCATAGATGAGACTAACGGTATTGCCCAGGGCATGAGCGGAAGCCCGGTTTATATCAACGGCAAACTGCTGGGGGCTATTGCTTACGGCTTTCCCCAGTCCAATGGACGCATCGGCATGGTAACCCCCATTTCCGATATGCTTCGTCTTTGGACTATTGACAACACTAAAAGTGAGGCAGGAGGAACAGTAGACAATAAGGACCTGATTCCTCTGTCCACGCCGCTCATGGCTTCCGGCTATACGCCGGCGGGAATGGAATTTCTTGCGGATAAAATGAAAGATTTCCACATGGTCCCCTATGCTGCTGTCTCCAATGGTTCCGATGAAATACCGCGGCCCCTGGAGGCTGGTGGTTCCGTATCTGCTACCCTTGTGACGGGGGACCTGAAACTGGGGGCTATCGGTACGGTGACCTATGTGGATGGGGACCATATGGTGGCTTTTGGACATCCTTTCATGGATAAAGGAAGCAGCAGTTATTTCATGCATAACTCCTATATTTTCACCGTAGTGCCCAGCCATAATATTCCCTTTAAACTGGGAAGCGTGGGTGCGGAAATCGGGGAAGTGAATGAAGACCGGGGAACCGGTATCAGCGGCCTTTCCGGGAAAATACCGGAGTCTGTACGGCTCCATTCCACCGTTACTGACGAGGATACAGGCCATGTGGGGAACCTCAATGTCCGGATGATCCGGAATGAGCAGATGCTGCCCATGCTTTCTGTTACTTCCGTATACAATAATATGAGCAACGTTCTTGACCGGAGCGGAAAGGGGACCGTCTCTTTTTCCTATACCCTCTTCCCGGAGGATATGAAGAAGAAACCCTTTACCCGGACCAACATGTACTGGTCTTCCAAGGATATAGCAGAACGCAGCGTGGATGAAATGTACAATGTCATCCGTATTCTGGAGCAGAACCGGTTCGAACCCTATACGCTTCGGGATATTTCAGTGGACATGAAGGTTACAGGAGAAAGGAAGACAGCCCAGCTCCTGGATGCTGCGGCTTCTCCTACCGTGGTGAGCCCGGGAGATACCATTTATGTGCGGGCAAGGCTTGCTCCCTATCGAGGCGATGTGTTCTACAAGGATCTGGCATTCACCGTACCGAAGGACCAGCCCTATGGAGATATGATTCTGGAAGTTCGCGGTGGCGGTGTAGTGCCCCTTCCTTACCTAATCCAGCAGCAGAAATTCAATCTCACCGACGAAATTCTCCAGCGCCTGCGCACGTACAAGGACTTCGACGATCTCTTTGACAAGCTGGAAAAGGAAGATAAGAATAACCAGGTGGTGGTGGAAATTCTGGATCCCAATGTCAGCATGATAGCCAAAGACGAGGATAACGGGGTGAAGGCGGAAATTCAGGACAAGCGGCCCTCCAATTCTCCTGATTATCTGAAGGATAAGAGCAAGAGTGAAAAGGCCGGGGACAAAGAAGAAGATACACCAAAGAGCAGCGTAGATACGGATTACGTGGTTTATGGGGACGGACAGTTTACATTCAAAGTTATGGCTCCGGCAGACCGGGACCGGGCACTGAAGAAACTGGCGAAAACCAATAAGCAGCTCATGGCAGAAATGAAGAATGAAGGGAAGGAGTCTATTTCCGGCGGCCAGGGCAAGAAAGATGATGGCACCGGAAAAAAGGATGAAAACAAGCCGGATAATAAGAAAACAGCTGACGTTGTGTACAGTTCTTCCTATTACACGCTGTGATGAGATGAATCAAAACGGTGAATGGGGCTAAGTGTTGTGGGCACATCGCGCCGGGGCATGAGGTCCATAAGCCGCTAGAGACGGCGTTATATAAGGTTCCCTTTCTTCTTAAGCGAAGCGTCTCCATTCCGGTTGATAAGCGCAGCATCGCCGGAACCATATCCCTTACGAACCATACACCCCCATGGAGCGGCAGATTTGAATCAACGTAACATCTGCTGATTTTCTCGATTTTGCCCTCAATTTCGGTATTATATCCGATTCAGCCGTATCATATGTATCTTTATTTGTAATATTGCATCCCAAAAGGAGGGAAGGCCATGGAATTTCTGGAATCTTTGGGAAGGCAGACTCTTTCCATATTTCACCAGCTGGGAGCGGTGATTCTGCTTCTTTTCCAGGCGGTGAAAGAGATTTCCGCCATTCGTGGCAGGGAGACATTCCATCAGTGTCTCTCCCTGGGAGTACTTTCTTTTCCCATCGTGGCGCTGACCCTCCTTTTTACGGGTATGGTTCTTTCTGTGCAGATTGCGGGAGAACTGACGAAGTACGGTGCTGATTTCACCGTAGGCGGTATCGTGGCCATCGGCATCGGACGGGAACTGGGCCCTGTGCTTTGCGGCGTAGTACTGGCCGGCCGGGTAGGGGCCGCAATTACGGCGGAAATCGGAACCATGCGGGTGACAGAGCAGATTGATGCGCTCCGCTGCATGGCTGTAAGTCCGGTGGGGTACCTCGTGGTACCCCGGCTCGTAGCGTGTATGTGCATGCTTCCCATTCTTGATGTATTCGGCGTGACCATTGGCGTGGGAGGCGGCATGATTGTGGCATCCCTGTCCCATGGCGTTTCTTCTTATGTATTTCTCCATTCTATCCATACATTCTGCGTGCCTTCGGACCTCTATATCGGCGTGTTTAAGTCCGTCATATTCGGCATGATCGTGGCCCTTGTAGGCTGCGACCGGGGCATGACCTGCACCGCCGGTGCTGAAGGGGTCGGCAAAGCCACCACCCAGTCCGTGGTGTATTCCATTATCATGCTTTTTGCAGCTAATTATCTTTTGTCGTCCATTCTTTTCTGAGGAGTCCTATGATAGATATCAGGCATGTGTACCAGACATTCGGTACGAGACGGATACTGAATGACGTGAGTCTTACCGTAAGGGATGGGGAGACCATGGTTATCCTGGGAGCTTCGGGCAGCGGGAAATCAACGCTCCTGAAGCTCATTATCGGGCTCCTTCGGCCCACGTCCGGCGAGGTAATGGTGGATGGAAAGGATATGGCAAAGCTTTCGGAGAAGGAACTGAACGAAGAACGGCGGCACATGGGATTTGTTTTCCAGTATTCCGCTCTCTTTGACTCCATGAATGTGAAAGAAAATGTGGCCTTTGGTCTAAGAATGCATACAAAACTTCCGGAGGAGAAAATTGACCGGATTGTGAAAGAGAAGCTTCACCTGGTGGGACTGGATGGTATTGAAAACCTGATGCCCGCCAACCTGTCCGGGGGCATGAAGAAACGGGTAAGTCTGGCCAGGGCCATTGCCCTGGAGCCCCAAATCATTCTATATGATGAGCCCACGGCGGGGCTGGACCCTATCCGATCCACCGACATCAGTCTCCTCATCAAGCATACACAGAAAGTTATGCATGCCACCAGCGTGGTGGTGACCCATGATCTCCGGTCAGCTGATATGATTGCAGACAGAATGGCTTTTCTTTATAAAGGCTCCTTTCTGGCTATAGGAAAGCCGGAAGATTTGTATCGTTCCACGGATCCCCGGGTCCGTCAGTTTATGGAAGGGGAACCGTCGGATCCTGATTTTCTGAAAGAAGGTGATGCCCTGTGAAATGGTCTACAGAAGCGAAGGTAGGGGCTTTTTCCCTTTTAGGGATTATTGTTTTTGCTGCCATCATTATAGAACTCAGTAACGTTGTGCTCTTTGGCAAGAGCGGTTTTCACGTGACCGGCTATTTCAAAGAAGCCGAGGGCATTGAACCGGGGAATCCTATTCACTATGCCGGCGTGGAAGTGGGCATGGTGGATAAGATTTCCGTGGAAAATGGGGAAGCTGTGCTGAACCTTCGATTCTATAAAGATGCAAAAGTACCGAAGGATGCGGATTTTTCCATTCAGACCTCCAGCGTTATGGGAGGCCGGTTCGTCAAGGCGGCCGGTGGGCACCAGGACCGGGGCTATTTATCCGATGGTATGACTGTACAGGGCAAGGCGGCACCGGGCATTGACCAGGCCATGGACAAGATGGATAAGCTTATCAACTCTGCCCAGACCATGCTGGACGGCATCAATACGGTGGTAGCGGATCCGGCATCCCAGAAGAATGTAAAAAACAGTATCAGCAACTTCGATGCGGTATCCCAGAACCTGGCGATTCTCACATCCCAAGGCATACAGACTGCCAATGAAATTGAGGGCATCACGTCGCAGATTAATTCCATGCTTTACCAGCTGAACGGCGATGGCAAAGCTACCTCCGATGCCCGGCAGATTATGGATAACCTTGTTGTGGCTTCTCAGAATGCAAAGGATATTTCCAGCAATGCGAAACAGATTTCCGGAAAAATTAATGGAATAATGACCGGGAATCATGATTTTGATGTATCTGTTTCGGGGGAATTGTTATATAATACTAAGAAGGATGAATTTTCACCAAATCTGTTTCTTCGCGTCGGCAAAGACCGGTTCGGGATTCTGGGGATTGAATCCCTGACCAATGATCCTGTATATGATGCCCTGTTTGGTAGGATGAGAGGGAATTACGGCGTCTATGCAGGAATTATGCGGAACAAGCTTGGCGGTGGCGTAAGCTATGAAGAAAACAGGTGGAAGTTTAATGCAGACCTTTTCAATCCGGATGATCTGACCATGCGGATTCGTGGAAGTTACGCTCTGGATGACAACTTCTTTATCACGGGCCAGTCTATTTTCCCACACAGCCGCAGGGGTGGTGGGGAATACATCGGTCTTGGATACAACTATTAATAAGACATCTGTCTTAGAAGGGATGAAATTTATGAATAAATATACCTACCGTATTTTGGCAGCAACTGTTGTACTGGCGCTTTCTTTAGGGGTGGGCGCCGAAGCGAAGGGCTCCGTCACAAGAACAACCACTGACCCTTCCATTACAGAAAAAGCAATAGCTGCCCAGATGAACCAGGTAAGTAAAGACAAGACCGTCAATTTCAATAACATGCTGGTTCAGAAGAATCTGTCCGATTCTCTGGGAAATGTGGCTGCACCTGAAGCATCGAATCTTGATATTGACCTTCACGGCGCCGTGACCACGGCTATCAAGAACAACCGGGATATTACCATTGCAGACCTCCAGCGGAAAGAAGCAGAGGCCGCTGTGAGCCAGGCGGCGGCAGCCAAGAATCCCCAGCTTTCTGATTCCTGGAGCGCAACCAGAACAAAGAAAGCATCAGTTAGTGCAGTAAATTCTTATACCAATGGACTTAATGTGACCTGGCCGGTTTGGTCTTTTGGTAAACTGGAAGGGGCTATTGATTCTGCCCGTTATTCCAAGAACATTTCAGATGTGAATTTCTACAAAACAGAAGCAGATACCAAACTTTCTGCGGTAACCGCTTACTATACCTGGTTGGAAGATATTAAACTGGCCCAGGTACAGGATGAATCGGTAGCGGATTATGCCAGCCATCTGAATAATGTGCAGCAGCAGTTTGATGCAGGTATTGTGGCCAAGCTGGACGTGCTCACATCTAACGTATCCCTGGCCAATGCGAAGCAGAAAAGCATCGCAGCTAATAACGCAAGGGATGTGGCGGAAGCAAACCTGAATAACATCATGCGGATACCCATGAATACGAAGCTGAATCCACTGGATAAGGATTTCCCGGAACCGGATTTTGATATCACCATGGATCAGGCCATATTTATGGCCCAGAAATATCGCTGGGAATTGATTGAAGCGGACTACAATGTACTTATAGCCAATGAAAACCTTCGCATTGCTAAAGCTGGATATTATCCGACCATTTCTGTCGGCGGTGGCTATAACTGGAATGATACCGACTTCCCAGGATTCCAGCATAAGGGATGGAATGCTCAGGGCGGTCTTTCCTGGAGCCTTTGGGATGGCGGCGCTACAAGTGCCAAAATCAAGTCCGCGAAGGAAAGTCTGAAAGAAGCCCAGGAAAAACTTTTGCAGGCACGGGAATCGGTAGAGCTGGAGGTGCGGCAGGATTATCTGAATATTCTTTCCTACAAAGAACAGATCCGTGCTACCGAAGCCGCTGTAGCAGAAGCGGAAGAAGCCTACAAAATTGCTACCGTTCGTTACCAGAGCGGCGTAGGCATCAACCTGGATGTACTGGATGCAGAACTGGAATTGAACACTGCAAGAACGAACTATATTACTGCCCTCTATAATTACAATATCGGTCTGGCTACCTTGGAACATGCCATGGGTATTCCGGCAGTAATCCATCCGGAATTTGCAAAGGCAGGGAAGTAACAGACAACTGACAGTTTACGGCTTACAGCTAATGGCTTTCTGCTAACTGATGAATTGGCAGTGCAGGAATGTAGAGCCTGGGGCCCTACGGTAGTCAAGCTGAAGAACTGGACCTGGATCTTCAGGGCCGTTGGCTCTTTATCTCATTTGAAAACCTCAAATCTTATAAACTACTGGAGAGATGACATTGAACAGTAAAGTGAAATGGTGGATCAATGGCATTGCAGGGGTTATTTTTATAATCCTCTGTGCCATTTATCTGCTCATTCGTCCTATCGTGGTACAGAATCTGGAGCCGGTCCTTCAGGAACAGGCAGGGAGTCATATCAATGGGTCCCTTTCCTGGGACGCCATGGACCTGGACCCCAGTCTGGATCTTTCTTTTACGAATCTCGTACTGAAAGATGAAAAGGGGAATGAAGTTTTGACGACCCCTTCTTTAACCGTGGGCTGGACCATGTCTTCTCTTTCTGATTATCTTTTGCGCCACAAGGGCGTGGCTTCTGTGGTAAAGACGGTGACTGTCGATACGCCTGTTCTTACACTGACACAGAAAAGTGACGGCACCTGGAATGCGGCGGATCTCATAAAGCCATCCACCGATTCAAACAGCGGCGTATTTACCGGAAAGGTTGTTATTCACGACGGCAAGGCTTCTGTGAAGACTACGTCTGTGGGGGATTTTGATTTCTCCAGTCTCCAGGGCTCCTTTGCCTGGGATGCAGATTCCCATATCAAGGGGGATTTGTCCGGAACATTCCTGGATACCTCCTTTACCGGAAATCTGAAATATACTGACAGTAACAATCTGGAAGTCAATGTAAAGACCGATCCTCTTTCCCTTTCTTCCCTGCAGCCTCTGCTGAAGCAATTCCCCCAGGTTGAGCAGAAACTAACCTTGAAAGAGGGTACAACCCAGGTGACGGATGCCAAAATCTGGAAAAGTGACGGTACCGTCGCCTACCGGGTGACCGGTTCTTTTAATCATGCTGCTCTTGGTTATGACGATTACGTTTTAACTGATGGGGCAGCTTTTTTTAATATAGAAAATGGAAATGTGGATGTCACAAAACTTTCTGCCAAAGTGAATGGACAGAAGGTAACCGGTGAAATCCATGTGAATGCATCAGGGGATACCCCTTATTTTCGGGGACAGGCGGAACTCCATTCCCTGGATATTCCATCCCTTCTGCCGGACTATGATGCAGCCGGTACGGTGGATGGTAGTATTTCCTTTTCCGGAACCACGGACCATCCATCGGCTTCCGGTACCGTAACCCTGAAAGATGGCAGTTACCAGGGGCTCCAGGTGAAGAAGGGAGTCGTTACCTTCTCCTATACCGATGGCGCCCTCTCTGTTCCCTATCTGGAAGCTGACGCTGCCGGCGGCCATGTGCTGGGACAGGGATCCTACGATAAAAACAGCGGAGATTTCTCCCTGCAGGCGGAAGCAGACGGGGTTGATCTTGCACAGATGCCTCTTTCCACGGCTGTCAGCGGCACATTGAGCGGCTTCTGCGTAGCTGAAGGAAATTATTTGGACGGCAGTCTTACCCTCCACCGGGCTTCCGGGAACGGCGACCTATCCGGTTTCTCTTATGATGGCATGTCTGCCGGTTCTTTCAGCGGTTTTGGCAGCTATACTGATGGAAACTGGAGCGTCACAGGCTATGGACAGGACCTGTCCTATAGCGGTATGACATTGGATCACGGTGCCTTCTCCCTGGATAAGGAAGGAGAGGTCATCCATATCCCCTATGCCAGCGGCCTTGTGGGAGATGGCGCCTTCTTTGTGAAAGGATTCTACAGCCATGGCGGTATGGATTTGGACGCCATGGCATCGGATATTGATCTTTCCACCTTATCCGGAATCGTTGGGGAAGATCTGGCTGGCAATGCATCCTTCAGCGGCCATGTCACGGGTACGTTAGACCATCCGGAAGGGCAGGGTGCACTTCGCGCCCGGAATGGTCATGTAAGAAATGCATCCTTTGACAGTGTCGATGGAAAGGTTTCCTTTGGAAGTGGAAATCTCAATATTGAGTCCATGAAATGGCAGGGAGCTTCCGGGAATTATGAAATCACCGGCACCATTGGTATGGCAGCGCCTCACAGCATGAACCTTTCTGTAAAGACGAATAAGACAAGGATTGAAAGCCTTCTCTCTCTGGCAGATCTTCACTATCCGGTGACCGGTTGGATGAATAATGAACTCACCCTTACCGGTACCCTGGATGACCCGGAAGTGACAGGTGACTTCTCTGCCTGGAGCGGTTCTGTCATGGGACAACTCTTCCAGAGCATTTCCGGCAGGTATACCTATAAAAACCATGAGCTTACCCTGACCGATGGTCTTGGATATATCTATGATGGCACAGTCGTGGTGAGCGGAAAGGCCGGCGAGGCCAATGGTCTTGATTTTACGGTATCCCTGACGGATATCAGTATCGAGCAGCTGCTGCCCGGCAAAGGTGTGAAGGGCATCGTATCACTGAACGGAAAAGTTTCCGGTACCTTTGACAGCCCCCGCTTTGATGGCACCGCCTCTACCAGGTCCATTACCATCGGTGACAATACACTTCGGGATGTATCTACCGGTATCCATTACCGGGACAACGTGGTGAGCCTGGATGAAGGCTCTTTCCGGCAGAAACAGGGGACCTTCCTGTGGAAGGGAAGCTATAACCTTTCTGATGGTGCCTTGAGTGGTTATCTCGATTTCAATGGCTGGAACATAAAAAATATTATGACTCTCCTGAAGCAGCCCGCCGACGGCGTCGATGGCACTGTGGAAGGGGGCATGCGGATTTCGGGTACCTTGGACAATCCGAATGTTGATTTCAGGGCCCACCTCCTTGGTGGTCATCTGGGAGATGCGGTGTTGGGAGAGGGAAATATCGATTTCTCCTATATGAACAAGGCCCTTTCCATTCGTAAGTTCTATATCCCTATCGGTGATGGCGTTCTCGCTGCCCAGGGTCAGATGACCACAGACGGCAGCCTCAATATCCAGGCGGCGGCCAGGAATATGGATGTTTCCTGGATTCCCCAGGCCCTGGGGAAAAAGGACATGTCCATCGGGGGAAAGCTGACGGCAGCCCTCAATCTCTCCGGCACCCGTGACAATCCGGTGGCTGACCTGTCTGTGGGTCTGGACCATCCCCGGTACGGAGATATTACCTTTGACAATTTCTCTCTTATGGCCAATGCGTCCAATAATGTGGTGACCCTGCAGAATGCCCTGCTCCAGAGAGGTACCTATCGGGCCAGCATGAAGGGGACCATGCCGGTAAATTTCTTTACCCGCAATACGGAAGGCAAGTCAGTCCCCATGGATCTGGATATCAACCTGGACCAGGCAGATATGAATATGCTGGCTCTCTTTGCAAAGCCGGTCACCTCTGCCAGCGGTCCTATCCAGGGTCATGTGAAGGTGGCCGGGAGCTGGGATAATCCCATGCTTCTGGGCGGCATTACGGTGAAGGATGGAGTCTTGACAGTGAAGACCCTGAATGAACCGGTACAGCCCATTAACCTTTCTCTGACCTTGTCCGGCTATATGGCCGCACTGGATGGCAGTGCCTCCTTTGGCGGTGGCAGCCTTACTACGAAAGGAAACCTGTCCTGGGACCATTACAAACTGGGCCAGTATAATGGGGAACTCCATATCCATACGCCTGCCATTGATGATACCTACTACAAAGGCAGTCTGGATGGAGATTTCACGCTGGGGGAAGTGGCAGGATTCAATAAACCCGGTATCAATGGCACTTTGAAAATTCAGGATGCGGTGATTGATATTCCCTTTGCCCTCCTTGGAGATTCCAGAAGCTCATCTTTGGATGTTCTCACGAAAATCAATGTGCAGATTGGTCAGAATGTGCACCTGTACAACAGCGCCCTCTATGATTTGGATATTCATGGCAATATCGGCATGATAGGTCCTTTGTCGGATCCTGTCATGAGCGGCCGGGTGAATGTGGATAAGGGCACTGTAAAGCTCAATACTACGGAATTCAAAATGGGCGATGCCCATGCGGTATGGGGAGAAGAACCAGGATCTTTCCTGCCTTCCATCCATGCCAAAGCTTTTACAAAGGTGGGGCACTATGAAATTACGGCCCAGCTGGATGGTCCTGTAGGAAATATGAAAACCACCTTCCACAGTGAGCCGGCCTTGAACGATTCCCAGATTCTCATGCTGCTTACCCTGCACCAGGACCCAAACAATAAGGATAATAACGGTGCCATGGAAGGGGCTCTCTTCAATGCGGGACTCACCATGATTTTCGGCAATGGTATCCAGGATTTCCTGCAGGATAAGATCGGGCTGGACCTCATCTCCATTACTTCCAGCCTCACCGATTACTACGATAATGTGGAGGATAACAACGACAGCTACTACTATATCAAGATCGGGAAATACCTGTTCAACGATTTCATGCTCACCGCCACCATGGGGATGAACAATGATGAAAAGAGCGTCGGTGCCCACTACGACCTGAACTCGCGGGTAGGGCTCTCCTCGTGGTATAATAGTAACCATGACAGTTACGTAGGGACGGACTGGAGTTTCAAATTCTAGGAGCAGTGTATATGCTGGACGAATATAAAGCCTTCCTTTCCACCATTAGGAAACTGACGAGGGAAGAGGAAGCAGCCCTGTGGAAACAATATAAAGAAGAGGGCCTACTGGAAGCCAGGCAGTCGCTCATTGAGCACTATCAGCCTCTGGTCTTCCGGGAAGCCATGAAATACGGCCTCCAGGAAACGGTGACGTTGGATCTTATCCAGGAGGGGACCGTGGGCCTCATGGAGGCGGTGGAAAAGTATGACCCCTCCCTGGGAGTCGCCTTTTCTCTCTACGCCCTTCACCGGGTGCGGGGAAGAATGGTGGATTTTCTCCAGGAAAACGGGAAAGACCTTTTGCTGGACAAGGGGGAGGAAGAGGCCTACCTCACAGAGACGGTGCCGGATACAGCCTTTGAATCGGCTGACAAAAGTGTCCTCCATTCTACCATAGACCGGGCCATGAGCCGCCTTCCGGAACGGGAACAGGATGTGCTGCGTATGGTATACCTTAAGGAGCAGAGCGCCCAGGAGACCGCTGCAGCCATGGATGTGAGCACAGCCTATGTGTACCGCCTTGAGAAGAGAGGAATCCGTCGGCTCCGAGGCATGCTATCAAAACTGATCCATGACAGGAAGTAGCAGAATACCCTAGAAAAAAGGGAATAGCCGGCGAGAAACGCCGAAAAAATGAAATAATTCTTATTTACTGATGTTTTCTTATACTTCTCTTTTTATGATTATGTAATAAAGGATACCGAAGGGAATAGGGGTTCCCTGCCGGATCCCTATTGGGAGGTATTATGTCAGGAGATAAAGTCAAACGGCTGCGGGCCGTACGGAAATGGCTGGAAAAGGCAGAGAATTCCTATTCCAGCCATAAAGAGATTACCGGTGAAATTAATCTCATCATGGCCCAGGCGGAAATGGAGCGTCTGAAAGAAACCCATAGAAATTCAAAAGGCCGGAAACGGGTATTGCAGATGGGGGCACTCATTGCGGCTTTTGGCGTGTTCCTGGGGATCAATGCCATCTGGCAGGTGCTGGAAACGTCCTCAGAGAAAACGGCTGTCCCTGTGCAGGTGGTACAGGAAAAGGAACCCGTTCCTGCCGTAAAACAGAAAGAACCGGAACATCAAGCCCTGGCGGCAGAAGCAGTGGAAACGACAGCTCCGGCATCTTCAGTATCGGCTGAACCGGTTTATACAGCTCCGGCGGAAGTGACGCCCCAAGCAGCAGCTCCCCAGCCGGCAGTGACGGCATCTCAGCCAACAGCGCCGCCGGTGAGGACGGCCGCTGCCGCAGTGCCAAAGCCCGCCTTGTCGGATAAAGAAATCCAGAGCGTGGTCGGAGAAGCCGGACGGGCCCTTCGTGGGCAGGGATAAGTGAGCCGGTAGTGGGAAGGTGGCTGAAGGCATTACCCCTCAGCCACCTTTTGCAAGCCCTGATGGAGTTACAGCCTTTGGTATTAGATTTTTTTCATAAATTATTCATGAAGAATGCCTTTTTTCCTTGTGAAATAGAGGCATTCTTCATATAATATAAAGAAGTGCTGATTTTACTCGATGAATTCGAGGAGGTCGGCCATTCAAACCGGTAAATGACAATCCTGTTACCTGAAGCCAATTAAGAGGAGGATTTTATGATTACAAAGAAAAGCAAGAAAGTGCTGCTGCTCACAGCGGTACTTGCATCACTTTCCGGGGTTTCTGTTTTTGCGGATGCTCCAACTATTGCTGGCGGATTGAACGGCATGTCCCAGAGCTCCATGATCAGCGTAAAAAATGGGCAGACCGTAGGCAGTGGTTCCATTTCTGATGAAACCGCCAAAACCGCTGAGACTCCGTCGGTGGCGGTGCAGCAGTCCCAGCAGACCGTGGCGGTGGGCGATGCGTCCCTGTATCTTTCCAAGGCCGATAACGATGCCATTGAAGCAGAGGTTGGGAAGACCATTACCTCCGTCGATTTTTCCGGCATTCCGGAACCGGTAAAGACAAAGCTTTCTCCTCTCCTTCAGAGCAAACCCGGTACACAGCTCACGGAAGAGGGCGTCCGTAACGATGTGGCATCTCTCGGCTCCACCGGCGTATTCTCCCAGATTACCCCGGCATTCTCCGAAGTGCCTGAAGGCGTAGGCATTACGTACCAGCTGGCTTCGAACCCCGTGGTCCACGATGTATCTTTTACGGGAAATACGATTTTTACCAACGATTACCTGAAGTCCGTCATGAATATTCCCCAGGACAGCGTGCTGAACTTCGTCCTGGTGAACCAGAAACTGAAGGAAATCGAAGACATGTACCTGAAGCAGGGATACATGCTCGTATCCATTCCTGATGTGCAGGTCAGCTCTGACGGCATTCTCCATGTCAATATTTCCGAAGGTATCGTGGAAGACTTCACCATTGTAGGTAACGATAAGACCAAGGATAAGGTCATTCTTCGTGAAATGAAACTGAAGAAGGGTAAGCCCTTCAATAAGTTCCTGGCCAGCCGCAGCATGGAACGTCTCTACAACACCGGCTACTTTGAAGACGTGAACATGAAGCTCCTGCCGGGCAAAGAAAATGAACATAACGTCATCATCGAAATCGACGTGATTGAACAGAAAACCGGTATCGTCACTGTAGGCGCCGGTTACTCCGACTCCGACGGTACCGTAGGTATCGTGGAACTGGGAGATACGAACTTCCGAGGCACCGGCGATAAGGTGAACTTCCACTGGGAATTCGGCGGCGCCGGTGACGGCAAGAACTACACCATTTCCTATACCCGTCCCTGGATCAATTCCAACGGCGATTCCCTGGGTGCCTCCATTTTCAACCGTATCTACACCTATGATGACTACGATGCCAAGGGCCATGAAATCGCGGAATACGATAAGAGAAGAAAGGGCTGGAATCTCACCTGGGGCCACGTAAGCGACGACTATCGGACCAACTACTTCAACTTCGACAGCACCAAGGAATCCTACGATGACCACGATGGATTTGACTGGGGTGGTCATGCTACAGATAAGTTCAATAATTATAAAGATTATGGTTATGATTCTTATGATGCTATGGAACATGCTTGGCGCCAAGCAATCAACGATAACTTTGGCACCACCAACAGCTTTACCTTTACACATGTATTTGATAACCGGGATAACTACTTCAATGCCAGCAAGGGCCGCCGGATTTCCTTCGCTGCCCAGTGGGGCGGCCACGGACTGGGCGGGGACTACGATTTCTACAAGTTCACTGCAGAAGGCCGTTTCTATAAGGGCCTCGGCAACGGCCATATCCTGGCTCTCCGTCTCATGGGCGGATATATCGACGGCGATGTAGCCTACGGCAACCTCTTCGATCTCGGCGGTTCCAATACCCTCCGCGGCTACGAAGATGACCAGTTCAAAGGCAAGAAGATGTACGCCGCTACCCTGGAATACCGTTTCCCCATTGCGAAGAAGGTACAGGGCGTCCTCTTCACCGATGCCGGCAGTACCTGGGGACTGGACAGCGGCAAGATTCCGTGGTACAACGACGACGATTCCCTGAACTGGTCCGTAGGCGTAGGCCTCCGTCTCCAGACGCCGATCGGACCGATTCGTCTGGACTACGGTCATGGTGACCAGAATAAGTTCCATTTCAGCTTTGGTACCCAGTTCTGATAACAGAGAGGAGGAACCATGCATTCTTCCTTGAAACAGTGGATGATGCGGGCAGGGTTTATCCTGTTCGTTTCATCCTTTTCATTCCCTTTTTCCACAGAAGCTGCGCCTATCAGGCAGGTAGATGTCCACGTGGGAGTCACGGAAGGAGACCTGCCGCCGGCAGTGGAAAAACGGATTGTGTCCAGCATTTCTTCCATCGGCAACCGGATTCTTGTGGGAAAGGAAGAAGACCTTTTCCGGCTGAACAGTAGCGAGTATAATAAAGTACTGGCGGACATCATCAACCGGGTGGTCATTGGCTATGTGGTGTCCGATCTCACCGTGAATTACGGCAGTGATACATCCCTGTCCGTGACTTTGGCTCCCGTGGGCCGCATGATCCATAAGGTGGACACGGAAATCGACTACGGCAACCTGTCTCCTGAAGCCAGGCGGTACGTGGAAGAGGAAACAAAGGATATTCCAGGGCTTATGAGCAATCTCCTCATCGGGCTTCCCGTAGATTCCGTGGGTTGGGCGGAAAGCGTATCCCAGTCGGCGGGCAGGGATATGCTCCACCAGCTGCTGCCCGAATTTACTGCAAATTTCGAAGTATCTTCAGGGGAAGAGACAAAGGTAAAGATTTATCTTATCCCCCAGGGACAAATTGTACGGTCTTCCGCAGTGACCTTTGAAAAGACCACGGTACCCCGGCTTCTCATGCTTCGGGCCTCCGAGGAAACGGAGTTTGCCCTGGAGCACCTGCAGGGGCTGCCGGTAAACTTTGTCACCCGTAAACAGGGAGAGATTTCCGCAGAAATGAACCGGATTCTCCAGGAAGATTCCTTTATCAAGAAATATGGCATAGCCACAGAGACTAGACTGATTCCCGGTGAGATGACGGAATTAAAGATCAATGCCCTGACGGACCATTGGATTATACGGACCGAAGTATGGCTTGATGCCGGCAGGGACGGCAACAAGAATACGGCTTTTGAAGGTCTCCTGGGCCATTATGTGGGCAAAAGGGATACAATTTTTGGGGAAGCCCGTTTTTACCCGGGCCCTATGGACTGGGACATCTACGGCGGCTGGTATCACCATTTCGGCTCCGTCCTGGATCTGGGATACAAGTACAATTTCACGAACAATGAAAACCATGTATTCGGTGTCATTCCCTTTGGTGACCGGTTTGCCCTGCGGTATGACCGGGATTTTAAAAACAGGAACGATGAATTTCGCTTTTCCTATAAAATTCATAATTACATGACCCTGGAATACGTGTATAATGATGAAGATGGCAAATGGCTGAGAATCATTGCCAATTTATAAAGGAGTGGATTTTATTATGATGACAACTCTTGGAAACAAGAAAAATGTGAAGATTTTTTCCTTCGCTCTGGCGGGCGTATTCATTGCCTCCGTTGCGGTGATGGCTGTGGTATCCATGGGGGATACGGCCAATGCGGCTCCTACGTCCGATATCGGCGTGGTGGACCAGCGGGAAGTGATTTCCAATAACAGCCAGCTGGCCCTGAACTACCAGCAGAAAATGAAGGATACCGCCGATGAAATGCAGAAGGACTTCGATGCCAAGTCCCAGGGCATGAGCGATGCGGATAAGGAAAAGCTCTTCAACGATATGCAGCAGCAGTTCAACCAGAAACGGACAGCCATTGAAAAGGATATGGAAGACCAGGTTACCGGCGCTGTGAAATCTGTGGCTTCCAAGAAAGGTCTATCCCTGGTGGTGGATAAGTCCGCTGTCATTTATGGCGGCACCGATATTACGAAGGAAGTGTCCGATTCCCTGAATAAGACACTCACCGCTTCCCAGTCCGCCGCTGCTTCCCAGAGCAAGTAACGGGGGGATCCCATGATGCACCGCAGTCCCCTGCTCGCTGCTGCCTGCGCGGTGATGATTGCTTTTTCCTTTGCCCTTTCCGGCTGCGGCACGAAGAAAGAAGAAACGCCGCCGCCCGCCGTCCACTACGGTGTGGCAGACCTGGAGACACTGGTAAAAGCCCATCCGAAGTACAGTGAGTATTTCAAATTGGAAACTGAATATAACCACATGTTGGAGCAGTATCAGACGGAGCGGAATAAGCTCATCCAGTCTTCCTCGAAGCAGAAACAGATAGCTGCCGCCCTGGCCGATACATCCCGGCAGGTGGATGCCCAAAATGAGCTTCAGGCCAAAGTGAAGGCTAAAGAGGACGAACTGAATGATGGTCTCCAGAAGTTTTACAAGGATATTGAGAAAAAACATACTACTGCGGCGGGAACCATGAATCTGGAGACCTTGACCCCTGAAGAGCGGGCCAAGATGGCCAATCTCCAGATGAAGCTCACCGTCCTCGGTGTGACGGGAGAAGAAAAGGAGCAGGTGAAGGATGAACTTCACAAGCTCATGGATCTCCGCACGTCTCGGGAAAAGGCGGATATGGGCGGCTGGACCGATGAAGAAGTCAAACAGATGACCGACGCCAAGGCTAAGGCCCAGGCGGAACTGGAAGACTATTCGAACAGCGTGGCAGAGGAAATCAAAAACAGCCTGTCCCAGGAAACAAAGGCAGACATATCCGCGGAAGAAGCGGATTTTGCCGAAACCCACAAGGAATGGGATGAAAACTGGCAGGCCCGGATTGATGACAAGCAGAAACAGATGGCGGCAGTGAAGAAGGAAATCATGGCAGACATCGAACAGGAAGCGGCAAGGGTGGCTTCCGAAAAGAACCTGGACATGATATTCTCCAAGTACAAAGCCAATATCAATGCGGACGATGTGACCGGAGATCTGGTCAATCGGATTGTAAATATAAAGAAGTAAGAAATCACTTCAACATAGATTGAGGAGGAACGAAATGGAAAAGGCTGCGTGGAAAAAACTGGCCTGTGTAGGAATGATTGCCCTGGCCGCCGTATTCAGTGGCTGCGGCAGTGAACATAAGGTGGCAGTGGTGGACTACCAGAAACTGGAAGACCAGTCCCCAAAGATCAAAGCCATCCAGCAGGAAATTACGGATAAGGACAAGGAAATCAGCAATCGTCTGGCAGAAGCCCAGAAGAGCGGACTGTCCGATGACGAAATGCAGAAGAAAGTACAGTCTGCCCAGCAGGAACGGATGATTTTCATCCAGAGCAAGCAGAAGCAGATTGAATCCATGGTCCAGTCCCAGGCCGGGGCTATTGCCAAGGAAAAGAATATCGGCATCGTTATGAATAAGATGGCCGTACCCACAGGAGCTGTAGATATTACGGACGAAGTACTGGCTAAAATGGATGGCGGCGCATCGAAAGCTGCCGCGTCTCAGTCCAAGTGAGGCATTCTATGAAAAAAACAGCAGGCGAACTGGCGAAAATCGTAGGCGGCACCCTGTATGGTGACGGCAGTGTTGTTATTGATGATGTACGAAGCGCTGAAAGTGCGGGACCTTCCCACATTACCTTTGCCCGGGGCATTTATGCGGAACACATTGAAGAAATGAAGGCAGGAGTTATCCTGGTGGATGAACTGCCGAAGACTTACACGAAAAACCTCATCGTAGTGCCGGACTGCCGCCGTTCCTTCGGGAATCTGGTAGACCTGTACCATCCGGAGAACCGCTTTACCCCCGGCATCCATCCGACAGCCATTGTCAGTGACAAAGCGGTTATTGGTAAAGATGTGTGCATCATGGCCTATGCAGTCATTGAAGAGGGAGCAGAAATCGGTGATGGTACCGTCATTTATCCCTATACCTACATCGGTAAAAATGCAAAAATCGGCAAAGACTGCGAACTGAATCCAGGATCCGTGGTCCATGAAAACAGCGTGCTCGGAGACCGGGTAGTCCTTCGTGCCCATGCAGTCATTGGTGGACAGGGCTTTGGCTTCTCTACGGATGAAAATGGTCATCACCACCATATCCGCCAGCTTGGCCGTGCGGTGATTGGAGACGACGTGGAAATCGGCGCCTGCTCCACCGTAGACAACGGTGCCCTGAACGATACAACTGTGGGCAACGGTACGAAAATTGATAATCTCGTACACCTGGGCCATAACGTACAGGTAGGCACGGACTGCTTCCTCTGCGCCCAGACCGGCATTGCCGGAAGCACCACTGTCGGAAACCACTGCATCCTTGCAGGACAGACCGGTGTGAATGGTCATATTTCTATTACGGATAACGTCATCCTGGGCGGCAAGTCCGGCGTAGTAGGCAGTATCAAAGAACCAGGCATTTATATGGGCTACCCCACCCGCACCCACGCCCAGTGGGGCAGGGTAGAAGTGGCTAACACTCATCTGCCGGAACTGTTGAAAAAAGTCCGGCAGCTCGAAAAGAGACTGAAGGAGCTGGAAGGAAAGTAAAGGAGAAGCGGGCTTCGGCTTTAGGCCGAGGCTGTGACTTCGTCATGGCTCTGCCTCCGGCAAGGCTATGGCCTTCGGCCAGGGTTGAAGGTGCGACGCACAAATGATATGGCGCGTGGATTGTATATTTTGCGGCGAAGCCGCTGGAACTCAATTCTCTTCACTCAATTCTCTTCACTCAATTCTCAAATCTATCCCCAATCATGCAGGCCCTTGAAGAAGGGCCGCGGCAAAGCCGCAGGATGGATCTGCCTCGCAGAGGCAGAATCTGTGAAGGCGTGTATCAAGGATTTGTGGCCGGGCATGTGCGCAGCGACTCCAGCGGGAGCCCCCTTCCGCCCTTCGGGCACCTCCTCCATAGATGGTGGAGGTTGTGTCAGTACCCACATGTCCGCCCTCGTCAGAGGGGGGAAAATGTGTAGTTGTATGTGGGTGGCCGCGAAGCGGCTGACTTTCGGAAAGTGGATAGCTGATAACATATTCTTTCAACTATCTTCTATCTTCTCGTCTTTAGCGGCAAACATATTCACACGGAGTGGTTCATACCATTCCAATAAAAATCGCGCCGCTCTGTAAATATTATGCGGCGCCCCACCACTCCTCACTTCTAACTTTTCCATATTTCACATTTACACACCATGTACAAGGTTTATCTATTCTAGAATGGGCCTTGTCTTTTCTTTTATTTATACATTCTGTTTGAGGTTTTATTATGGGTGCTACTTACAGACTTCTGAAAATACTGGGATGGGCGGCTTGCCATATGTCTCCGGACCATGCTCAGGCCTTCGGTCGGGGACTGGGCCACTTTTTCTGGACCTTTGTGCCGCCAAAGCGGAAGGTACTGGCAGTGAATAACATTCTCCGTGCGGGAGTCACGAAGGACAAAAAACGGGCGAAGGAGATTGCAAAGAATTCTTCTCTCCGCTTTGGACCCCTCGGCATTTCCATGTTCCGGTTTCCTCTCCTCAATAAAGACAATATCCACTCCTATGTCACCGTGAAGGGCAGGGAAAAGCTGGACCGACTTAAGGAAGAGGGGAAAGGCTGTATTCTGGCGGCTACCCACTGCGGAAACTGGGAGATAGAAGGAGCGGCACTGGCCCTCTATGGGTATCCCCTTCTTTCGGTAGCCATGAAACAGAAGAACAAGGATTTCGATAAGTTCCTCTGCGACTATCGATCCATTCCCGGACAGACAGTAGAATACAAGACCGGTGTTCGGGATATGCTGAGACGCCTCAAACAGGGCTATTTCGTAGGTCTTCTCTGTGACCAGGACCCGGGCGACACGGGCATCCTTTCTGATTTCTTCGGACAGCGTACACTGACTGCCACAGGTCCTGCCCATTTTGCACTTCTCACGAAGCTGCCGGTGATGACCGCCTTTATCCATGAAACGTCGCCCTGGCATTACGAAATCATCATCGATGATCCCATCACCGCCGATGAAGGACTGAAGAAGAAAGAGGCCATCCAGAATATTACAGACAAAATCAATAAGCGTCTGGAAGCATGGATTTACAAATATCCGGAAGAATGGTTCTGGCTCCATAACCGTTGGAAATGGACCGATAAATACTATCCGGAATTGAAAGGAGTAAAAAATGGGGCAGTTAAAGACTGAAAAAATCAGGGTAGGGGATATCCCGGTCACCGTTGTCCATCCTATTGAAGATACAGGAAATCCGGTGATTTTATACCACGGCTGGAGCAGTGAGGCGGATTTCCAGTATTCCAAGGCTGCCATTTTTGCGGTGAATGGCTACACCGTCTATATTCCGGAGGCCCAGAGCCACGGGGAGCGGGGAGCTCTTGATGATTATTACAAAGTGGAAGACTATCCCATTTTCTGGAATACTATTTTCCAGAACATGGAAGAATTTCCACTTTTGTCGGACCGTATCCATGAAGATTACGACGAAAAGCCATTCATCCTGGGCCATTCCATGGGCGGTATGTCAGTTCTTGGTATTGGCAGTGTCCATGGAGAACGGCTGAAAGGTATCGTGTCCTTCAACGGCTCCGGTGACTGGCTTCTGACCCATCTCTTTATTCAGGCCCGTTTTGGCCTTTATGTGCCCAAAGACTGGGATATGTATGATGAAATTGAAAAGAAATCGCCCATTAACCACGTGGAGGACATGAAGAATATTCCCATTTTCATGACAAACGGGGAAAGTGATATTTCCATCGACCCTAGGGCCCAGGCCCATTTCTTCTCTGCCATGGAGCAGGCAGGCGGTAACGTGACCCGCATTACCTATCCTCTCCTTGGCCATTTTGTGATCACCAACATGCTGGATGACGCCATGAAGTGGATGGAAGGCATTAAATAGATTGGGACTGAGGCTGAAATCGAGGTTTTGTGTTCGTAGCCTGAAGTGGCTGAAGGAGGATGCCCTTCGGGCAAGGTGACTGAAGTGGCTGAGGGGATAGTACGGCGCACAAATGATATAGCACCGCGGTTATATCATTTCTTCCTTGAGCCCAGGTGGCAGCCTTCGCCGTGCTGCGCATAGCCATGCCGCAGGCAGAGCCTTTTTATTTATTCACATACACTGGTCAAACATTATTCTCCAAAGGAGGGGAGCCATCTGAGCCTCAACAAAAACATTATTACCCTCATTGCCAGCATGTTTCTTGTATCCTCAGGATACACCATGGTCATTCCCTTCCTGCCTCTGTACCTGGAGGAAATGGGAGTGCCGGATAATGAGATTTCCCTCTGGACTGGGCTCGTATTCTCCAGCTGCTTCCTGGTGGCTGCGGTCATGGGACCGGTGTGGGGGAAACTGGCGGACACAGGGGGAAAGAAGAAAATGGCCATCCGGGCAGCGGTGCTGCTCGGATTTTCCTACCTTTTCTGCGGCCTTTGCCAGGACCAGTACCAGCTCATGGCAGCCCGGGCTTTCCAGGGATTTGCCAATGGCTTCGTAGCGGCGGCTATGGCTATTATTTCAGACAGCGCGGACCCAAAGAAACTGGGAGGCACTCTTGGTATGGCCCAGACTTCCCTGGTGGTAGGGGGAATCTGCGGTCCCCTTATGGGAGGCGCCTTGTCCCATGTGGCGGGGATGAAAAATACCTTTTACCTGTCTGCCCTTTTTCTCTGGATTGTGGCAGCAGCAGTGATCTTCCTCGTCAAAGAAAAGAAAAAGGGGAAAGTAGAAAGACCGGTAGAAAAGACATCCATCACGGCGGATCTGAAGTATGCCTTTGGCAATGGTCATGTTCGTGGCCTCCTGCTTATTACCTTTTTCCTGCAGACCACACTTCTCATGATCCAGCCGGTGACGGCTCTCTATGTGAGTGACCTCATGAATCATAGCGGAAATATAGAGCTGGTCTCCGGCATCATCATGTCCAGCGGCGGTGTAGCCGGTGCATTGACCACCACTCTCTGGGGGAAATTTGGACAATCGAAGGGGTACTACAAGGCCATTACCGTCACCCTTTCCCTGGCAGGCTGTATTACTATTCTTCAGTCCCTGCCGGATTCGGTCATAGGATTTGGACTCTGCCAGTTCTTGGCAGGCTGCTTCGTTATCGGTGCTAACCCTTCCATTAATGCAGCCCTCGTGAAGTACACACCCTCCGATTTCCGGGGGCGGGTCTTCGGCCTCTCCAATACGGCCCAGCAATTCGGAAATATGTGGGGCCCTCTGCTTTCCTCCGCCATCTCCATGGCCATGGGCATTTGGGAAGTCTATGCAGCAGCCGGGCTCATCCAGCTGGCTTTGGGAATTATCGTATATGGGAGCAGAGTGAGAAAAAGTGAGGAGGGAAGAGTGAGAAGGGAGGAGTGAATGTGGCGGCGCATCAAAATTTGGGAGCGCCGCAATATTTATATACCCATAGGTCTGCGTGCCCTTAGAATTGGAAGCCCTGCATAGAACTTATAATTTTAGACTTAATGCAAAAACTGTTTAGCATATTCATAAAATTTAATTTCATTTATACAAAACGGTCCGCATCAAAGGCGCAGGATGGATCTGGCTCGTAGAGGTTGAATCAGCGCTTCCCTGGATTCGGAGCATGTTCAGAGCTGCTTCAGCGAGGGCCCCTTCATTCCGGTCACAAAAGGAAATTTAATGGGCAGGCAAGGCGCCAACTTAGGCCGGACTCGAATATCCTATGCAGGATGTCCACTCTGCGGGTATCTCACCTATAGACGGGGGAGGTTACCTATTAGCGGCTCTACCGCTCAGAGATTTGCCGCCATCGGCGGCCATAGTCACTTATGCCCCCGGCGCATCAGCGCCCACAACCCGGTGAACGAGTGAAGCGGTGTTCACCCACTACCCTTAGCCCCATATACCGGTATTAGGTATAACGTAATCTGTTAGCAATAAAAAAAGCTGTGGACCATGTGGATATCATGATTCACAGCGTTTTTGTATGGCCTTTGCGGCGAAGCCGTGGGACCTCAATTCTCAAATCTACCCTTTATTTCACCGTATTCCTCAATGTTCCAATGGGATCGATGGTGATTTCCACCACATCTCCCTTCTGCAGGAATTTCGGCGGGTTGAAGCCCATGCCTACGCCCTGGGGGGTGCCGGTGGCGATGACGTCGCCGGGGAGAAGGGTCATGCCGTCGGAGAGGACTTCAATGAGTCTGGGAATGGAGAAAATGAGGTCCGTCGTAGAACCTTCCTGCCGGAGATGGCCGTTTACCTTGGTGTAGATGGTAAATGGCACCGGCCAGTCACCGACCATAACTGTAGGCCCCATGGGGCAGAAGGTATCGAGGCTCTTGCCCCGGAACCACTGGACGTGTTTCTTCTGCAGGTCCCTGGCGGTCACATCGTTGATAATGGTGTAGCCATAAACGTATTTCATGGCATCTTCTGCAGCCACGTTGGTGCATCGTTTACCGATGATGACGCCCAGTTCCCCTTCGTAATCCACCTGGGATGTAGCAGAAGGATGGCGGTCGATTTCTTCATCAGGGCCAATGACGGAGGTGGTGGCTTTCGTAAAGAAAATGGGATTTTCCGGATTCTTTGCATTCACATTCTGGTCAAACTCCTTCACGTGGGCCTGGTAATTCTTGCCGACACAAAGAATATTGCGGCGGGGGTAGAAGGGAACTTCCAGTTTTACGTCGGACAGTTTGATTGGCTCAATGGACTGGTCTTTTTCGTTCATTTCCAATGCTTTTGCCAGGTTTAAGAGGCCTTCTTCACCGGTTTCGATGAATTCCTCCATGGTCTCACCAAGGGGAATGAAATAGGTTTCTTCCAGGTCCTCTGCGGAATAGATAGAAGCGCCATCGCTGGTGAGCACGCCCCACTGGCGCTGGCCGTTATGGTTATAAGAAACAAGTCTCTGCATGGTATGCCTTCTTTCTGTATACATGTGGTTATATGCTGATTCACTTATTATAGCATAGATTGGGGTGGCGATTCGTTGTAAACTGTAAGCTGAAATGAGAGTATGGGGCTAAAGGCTGCCGGTTGACATCCCTGCGCTCGCCAACTGGGCTGCAGCTTCGACATCACTTTGCTCGTCGAAGCGGGGGTATAAGGTGGATATGCCGCCTTTGGCGGCTATAATACCTTACACCCCGGCGCGTTAGCGCCCACCACCTTTAGCCCCATTTATCCGATTGGTACGTATTATTCACGCCCATCCGCCCCTTTTCTATCCACTCCCATATGTGCTAAAATAACAGAAAGCAACTAATTTATCCGATAGAACGGAGGAAAAATAATGGAAGAAGAAAGAAAACCCGCTAACTTTATTGAAGCGGAAATTGATAAGGACATTGCGAACCATGTATACGCCGGAGGCCGCGTGCTGACCCGGTTTCCGCCGGAACCGAACGGTTATCTCCACATCGGTCATGTGAAGAGTATCTGCCTCAACTTCGGTATTGGCGAAAAGTACCATGGCGCTACGAATATCCGCTTTGATGATACGAACCCAACGAAGGAAAATGAGGAATTTGTAAATTCCATTCTGAACGATGTAAAATGGCTGGGTTTCAAATGGAAGGAACCGGTCCACTTCGCTTCGGATTATTTCCCCCAGCTCTATGAATTCGCCTGCAAACTCATCCGCATGGGACTGGCCTATGTGGACGACCAGAGCAGCGAGGAAATTCACAATACCCGGGGAGATCTGAACCATCCGGGCAAAGAAAGTCCCTGGAGAAATCGTTCGGTGGAAGAAAATCTGAAACTCTTCCAGGAAATGAAAGATGGCAAGTACAAGGACGGGGAAAAGTGCCTCCGTGCGAAAATCGACATGGCCTCTCCGAACCTGGTCATGCGGGATCCTGTTATTTACCGCATTCTCCATGCTACCCATCACCGGACCGGCGATAAATGGTGCATTTATCCTCTCTACGACTTTGCCCATCCCCTGTCCGATGCCCTGGAAGGGATTACCCATTCCATCTGCACCCTGGAATTTGAAGAGCGCCGGCCCCTGTACAACTGGTGCCTCCAGGCCTTTGACGGGAAAGAAAAGCCTCGGCAGATTGAATTTGCCCGTCTCAATGTGACCACCATGATTACCAGTAAGAGAAAGCTCCGCAAAATGGTGGAAGCCGGTCTCGTATCCGGCTGGGATGATCCCCGTATGCCCACTATCAGCGGCATCAGGAGAAGGGGATACACCCCGGAATCCCTCCGTAATTTCTGTGACCTCATCGGTGTGGCAAAGGCGGATAATGTGGTGGACGTTTCCCTTCTGGAATACTGCATCCGGGAAGACCTGAAGGCGAAAGCTCCCCGAGTTATGGCGGTCATTGATCCGGTAAAGGTGGTTCTCACAAACTATCCGGAAGGCAAAATCGAATACATGACTCTCGAAAACAATCCGGAAGTGGAATCCATGGGCAGCCGCCAGGTTCCTTTCAGCAGAAACCTGTACATTGAACGGGAAGATTTCATGGAACATCCGGCCCATAAATTCTTCCGCATGACCCCGGGTAAGGAAGTCCGCCTCAAAGGCGCCTACATCGTGAAATGCGAAGATGTGGTAAAGGATGATGAAGGAAATATCAAGGAAATTCACTGCACCGTGGACTTTGATACCCGGAGCGGCACCCCCGGCGCTGACCGGAAGGTGAAAGGCACCCTTCACTGGGTATGCGCCGATACGGCGGTGGATGTGGAATCCCGCCTCTATGACTACCTCATTCCGCCGGACGACAAAGAAGATGGCCGTGACTTCATGGAAAAGGTGAATACCAATTCCCTCACCGTCATGCACAGCAAGGTAGAACCGTCCATTAAAGAATACCATGTGGGGGATCGGTTCCAGTTCCTTCGGAAAGGATATTTCATCATTGATCGGGACACCACGGAAGACCATATCGTGGTGAACCGTATCGTAGGCCTTCGGGATACCTGGGCCAAACTCCAGAAGAAGCAGGCCAAGGCATGATGAAGAAAATTTTCATGACCCTTCTGGCAGCAGGTTGTGTCATGGCCGGTTCCATCACCGCCGGCGCCGCCAATCGGCTAAATCTCCAGGGCATCGGCACCATGGACGTTCCCCAGAATGTGACCTTTGAAAAAGGTGCCCAGAATGCGCTGCCCTTCATGGGGGAGGGAGGCACGAAGCGCTTCTTCATCCGGAACGGCATGACGAAGAGCGATTACTACACCATGACCTGGAAAAAGGGGCCTGACTTCTCCTATGGCTGGGCCATGTCCCAGGAAACGGGAATTCCATTTCTTCTGGAAATCGGGGAAATCAAGCACAAAGATGATAAGCCCCTGGACCAGATGGATGTCATTGCAAACTGGCTGAACCGGAAGCTCATCGCCGACGGTGCTTCCTATGAAGGTACAGCGCCGCTGAAGAAAATCGACGATAAGAAACATCCCCGCTGGGAAGGCTTTGTCACCATTACCACGAAGGAACAGGACATCACCTACCATGAAGCCTACGCTCTTGTTCTTCAGTGTGACGGCTACTTCACCACCCTGGGTATCATTAATTCCGATGGAGACCGGCAGGATATTACAGATGCCATAAAGAAAATGGTATCCAAACGGAAATTCCCGCAGAAAGTAAGCCTGCTGGATCTTTCTAAAAAGGGAACATCCCTTACAGAATTCGAATAACATTTTTTCAAATTGACAAGGACACCTTGATTCAGTAATATAGAAGTGTAAGACAAATCATTCTATTTGATTGACAGGAGGCTTTACAAATGGCAAAAGTTGCAATTGTATATTGGTCCGGTTCCGGTAACACAGAAGCTATGGCACAGGCCGTAGAAGAAGGTGCCAAGGCTGCAGGTGCAGAAACTACACTGAGCTTCGTCAGCGATACAACCGCTGATGACGTAGCAGCATTCGACCACATCATTCTCGGCTGCCCGGCAATGGGTAACGAAGAACTGGAAGAATATGAATTCGAACCATTCTTCGAAGAACTTCTCCCGAAACTGAAGGGCAAAGTGGTTGCTATCTTCGGTTCCTACGCATGGAACCAGGGCGACTGGATTGAAAACTGGAAGAAGCGGTTCGACGAAGCCGGCATTGCACTGGCTGCAGACCCCGTTAAAGCATACAGCTATCCGGATGACGATGCTCTGGAAGCATGCAAGAAACTGGGCGAAACCGTAGCTAAAGCCTGATGGAGTCTTATTAAAAGGGCGTTCTTGAAAAAGGACGCTCCTTTTTCATAGGCAGGAAAGGAAAAATCCTGCCTCGAGAGAAAAGTGAGGAGATCATTATGGCTGAAAAAGTAGCAATCATTTATTACTCCGCCACAGGGAACACGGAAGCCATGGCGGAAGCGGTGGCGGTAGGGGCAAAAAGTACGGGTGCCGAAGTCCTTCTGGCCCCCGTATCTGATGTGGACCCCGTAGAAATCGGAAATACCTATCATCACATCATTCTGGGATGCTCCGCCTGGGGCGTAGAAGTTATCGAAGAAGCTCAGATGAAGCCCTTCTGTGACAAGCTGAAACCCTACCTCAAAGGGAAGATCATGGGCATCTTCGGCTCCTGCGGATGGAGCCGTGGTGCCTGGCTGAATTCCTGGTACAACGAACTCCATTTCGCCGGTGCCAAATTCCCGGCCCAGCCCCTTTTGGCCTACGGCTACCCCGATGAACCGTCCCTGAAAAAATGTGAAGAACTGGGAAAGAAAGTGGCGGAAACGGAGTAACAGCCAAAACTAGCTGATGTGCTGGCTTTGCTTAAGCGTATTTATGGGACTAAAGGTGGTAGGTCGGGCGCCGCTTTGCTGGCCCGACCGGGTTGTAGCTGCATGCCAAGGCTACTGCCTTGGTGCAGCGGGGGCTTAAGGGGGAAAAGCCGCCTTCGGCGGCGAATTTGCCCTTATGCCCCTGGGGCGAAGCACCTACCACCCGATGAACGAGCGAAGCGCAGTTCACCCACAACCTTTAGCCCCATTTCACATGAATGGCATATTACAACATAACATGGGTAAGGAGAAAATCTATGAACTGGGATGAAAAATTTGCATCCAATATCAAAGCGGTGCCTTTCTCGGGCATCCGTAAATTCTTTGACCTCGCCAGCACTATGAAAGATGTCATTTCCCTTGGCGTAGGGGAACCGGATTATTCGGCACCGGACAAAGTCATTGAAGCCTGCATTGAAAGCCTGAAGAGAAAGGAGACATCCTACACTTCCAACTGGGGCCTTCTGGAACTCCGGCAGGAAATTGCAAAGCTCTTCCATAACCGGTACCACGTAGACTACGATCCGAAAGATGAAATCATGGTGACCGTCGGTGTTTCCGAAGCCATCGGTATCATCATGACCACCCTCCTGAATCCGGGGGATGAAGTGCTCATTCCGGATCCGGCATACCTGGCCTATCCGGCCTGTGTATCTATTGCAGGGGGTAAACCGGTGCTGGTTCCTACGTACGAGAAGGATGAATTCAAACTTACCGTAGAAGAACTGGAAAAGAAAATCACGCCCCGGACGAAGGCCGTTCTCATTGGCTATCCGAACAACCCCACCGGCACTGTCATGGACCGGGATTCCCTGCTGAAGCTGGCAGCTTTTGCTGAAAAGCACGACCTCATTGTTATTTCCGATGAAATCTACTGCGACCTGACTTACGAAGGCACCCACACCTGCTTTGCTTCCCTGCCGGGTATGAGAGAACGGACTCTCACCATGAATGGATTCTCCAAGTCCTACGCCATGACAGGCCTTCGTATCGGCTACGTCTGCGGTCCCCGGGAAGCACTGGAAGAAATCTACAAGGTCCACCAGTATGAAATCCTCTGCGCCAGCACCACCAGCCAGTACGGTGCCATCGCAGCCCTCCGGTACTGCGACGATGACGTGAAGGCCATGTACAACGAATACGCTGCCCGCCGGGAAATGGTGTATGAAGGCCTCGTAAAAATGGGCCTTCCCGTATTCAAGCCAAAGGGAGCCTTCTATATATTCCCCGATATCAGCTCCACCGGCATGGATGACGAAGAATTTGCCGACCGTCTCCTGACAGAGGCCAAAGTCGGTGTCGTCCCGGGCACCTGCTTTGGTCCCCAGGGTAAGAACCACGTCCGCATCTCCTATGCCGCCAGCCGGGAAAACCTGGCAGAAGCACTGAAGCGGATGGGGACATTTGTGGCGAAATACAGGAAACAGGGCTGATGGCTAAATGGACAAAGGATGCAATCCTTCGGCGGGGTTATAGGCTGAAGAAAGACATTATTTTCCTTTTAAAAATAAGTCTCTGGATGTAGTCTGACAAATTACCTGAACTTTCATTATCAGAAAGTGGCTGATGGATAACGCTGTCATACGTTACCTGTCAGCCACTTTTCATCTGGTCCTGCAGGAGACGTCAGCCTGGCAAAGACCGTTCCACCTCATACCCCAAATCGAAGCGCCTATAACCTCTAGTTCCATTCATCCAATTGCATATATGCCACTGAAGGATGGGTAAAACATCACATATCCCTGTCAGTAGTAAGCAGATAACGGAAAGCCTTTGTTCTCGACCTCGGTCTCCATTGATCATTCCTACGTGGCCAATTGCTCAAATATTTTTTGAAAAGATTTCCCTTTCCATGTTCACAAAATGGGACTTTTTGGAATGTATATAGTAGAGGGACAAAATTTCCAGGAATGGATAGATTCTCCGTAAGCGCAAAATAAAAGAGTGTATTGAAAAAGCCCGAAAGTTATAGAATAATCA
>ERZ791746.326-NODE-326-length-47092-cov-47.937347_pt1 | contig 47092 bp, 42 predicted proteins | sample MGYA00510038_ERZ791746 | MGnify/ENA primary metagenome ERZ791746 (study PRJEB30046, sample SAMN00792018) | human gut metagenome | study: EMG produced TPA metagenomics assembly of the A metagenome-wide association study of gut microbiota in type 2...
AATTAATTATTTGATTAATTTATTTTTTATATTTTAGCCTCCAGAAGAAGTGCCAAGTACGGAACAAAGGTTCACAAAGCGCCGCTGCAGGAAAATACCTCACGAGTCTTATATCCCGATACACCCTTTGGAGATTATGTCCAAGCTGTGACCTACCAAAACGATTCCGGGCATCATGCCTTCCGAAATTCCCAGCTTCCAGCACTTCATTCAACACAAACTTACCATACTTCTCATTCGGAGGAACAATAAGGCGAGAGGCAGGCATGCCGAACACCTCCTGCATGATATACATGATACCCCCGGCAAACTTCCACAATCCCAACTCCTTCAAATCCTTCTGTACTTTATCCTTAATCAATGATAAATCATCACTAATCAATACATAGTAGTAATCCAGAAGCTGCCTTAACCCAATTCCCTCATTCATCAGATGCGAGAAGATATGAGTCAACTGGAAGATGAGATTGAATTCCGCTGTCGGAATCGCAATCTCCCCTTGCTCTCCCAACTTCACCCGATGCAAGAACTGCACCTCCTTCACCTTCTCATAATATTTCTGAAGCTTTCTGTTATGCCAGAAGCACAGCAGGAAGCTAGGCCGATAATGCACTTCAACCTCCACACCTTTATACAATGGGAACTCGATGTGGTGATAGCATGCCTTTTCATGAGGCGAGATAGAGCGTACAAAGGAGATAACCCGTTTATCTCCCCCTTCCACCCAGATATCAATATCACCAGGAGTCCGGGAATAAGGATTCGGATACATCAATGCATTTCCCTGCCCTTTCAGGATACAGGTTCTGAATCCCTTTTTCCGGAACCACTCAGAAACCTGGATGGCAGCATCGTTCAACCGAACGTTCGCCTTCTCCAACATCTGGCTTTCCGCCATCCATTGGAGCAGCAACTCCTTCTTCATCCCTACATATTCAGCAGGCAACTTCTTGATACCATCAAAGAGAACACCCACCAGACATTGCTTCTTGGCAATAGCATATAGCTCCTTCCAATCCGCTTCCTTCAAGGAAGAAGGTATATCCTTAGCAGAACCAATGCAAAAATGCAAGAAATCAAAGAAAATCTTTTGTTGTTTGCCCATAAGTAAAATACAACGGTTTTACACTTTTACCCATTGTTGAATATTATGATCAAAACGTTTGATGATTTTAGCTGGTATTCCTACTACCATACAATCGTCAGGGATATCCTTTGTTACAACAGCATTTGCACCAATAACTACATGATTGCCAATATGAACAGGTTTAACAATCTTCACCCCTGGAGAAATATAACAGTCATTTCCAATGATACTTCCTCCCATACCTATGTTTACATCAGCATTAATATTGCAATTTGCTCCAATGCGACATGCTGGATTTACAACTATTGTTCCATAATGCATGATATATAAACCAGGTCCAAATTGATTCTTGTACAATGTAAAACCAAGTTTATACGACAAATGCTTGTGAATGAAATAATGACATATGGTCATCAAAATAGTTATAGGGTCTCTAAACTTTCGATTAGACCAATACTCATAATGTCTCAGATTAAGGGTGAAACTAAGCCGAGGATTTAATAGAATTTTAATCCAAGATTTTGCCCCCCCCACATACACGAAATTTCGCTCCATATCCTTGCGGATATATTCATGCATTTCCTTACGTGATTTAATCATTCTCTGTCAATATTAAATCATTATAATAGAGAGGGATTACTTCCCTCTCATCTTAAAGTATCTATCATATCCTGCAAGCAAAGCCTTGCTGGTATGCTCCCAACTCAATTCGTTGATGACACGGTTTCTACCATATTCACCCATTTGCTTACGCTTCTCAGGATTATCAAGCAATTCCAGAATCTTCTTTGCCATATCTTCAGCATCATTTCTCTTAGCATAAAGTGATGCCTCCTGTGCAGAATATCTACCCTCTGTCAGATCAAACTGAACCAAAGGCTTGCCCAATGCCATATACTCCAATACCTTATTCATGGTACTCTTGTCATTCATGGCATTATATTCATCAGAGTTAACACAAACATCAGCAGTATTCAAGTAGTCAAGCAATGTCTGATCAGGAACACGACCGGTAAATTCTACGATGTCGTCCAAGCCCATGTCATGACTCAGTTTCTTCATGTGCTCTACATCAGGACCACCACCAACGATACCCCAGAACACATCATTTCTTCCTGGTAACTCCTTGATATATTTAGCAGCCTTCAAAAGATATTCAATACCTTCCTGCTGGCCGATTACACCAAGATAGCCAACCATGAACTTCTTGCCACGCTTGATTTCATTCTTTGGTTCCTGAATTTTCAGACGCTCCAACTTTGGACCACTTCTCAACACAAAGACATCCTCTGGGTTCATTCCTCCACGCTCTATGGCAATCTTCTTATAACTTTCATTAGTCACAAAAGCAAACTTACAGTGCTTATAGGTCTGGCGTTCTAACCACAACTGGCTTTTATAGAACATTCCCGAAGTCTTACCAAACTTAGCCTCATACAACTCAGGACAGATATCATGATGGTCAAAGATATAATCAACGCCCTTATTCTTAAAGAGTTTTGCTACCATCCAAATATCGTCAGGTGGATTACAACCGTGAATACAGTCGAAGCCTACTTCCTTATAACATTTCTTTGCCAAACGATACTCATGCCACAAAGCTGCGCCATACTCACGAGCATATCCTAAAGCGCCATTTCCATCCTTTGGCAATTTATGGCGATAAACATGTACACCCTGCAGGAATTCATACTCCTTGTCATAGCCCTTACCTGTAGGACTAATTACAGAAACCGTATAACCGTTAGCTGCTAATGTTGTTGCCTCCTGCCAGACACGAGTATCAAATGGCACAGGCAAGTTCTCTACGATAATCAATACTTTTCTATCCATATTGTAGTTTTTAATTTATTATCATTTAAAGGATAGCACAATTTGTGCGTTTCCTTCTCCTTTCCATATTCTTCAGAATACCAACATTTCTCTATTGTTGGCTCTATATTTGCCTCTATACAAACAGTAATGGCTCCTCGTTGGATGACGGTTTTTCCATTTTCAACTTTCACTTGACAAGCAGGATGCAACACCAAAGTAGCATAACTATCTGTTGTTGCCTCCATATCATCCTCAATAACCAATTTGTCTACCTTATTAAAGCAGAAAGAGCGACTATGCTTATTACCATTCTGCCATACGCATTCGGCAAGAAGGGAATCCTGATTTTCCGTCAAATCAGACTTCAAAAGTTTAGTTCCAGCCTTCTTTCCCCAAAGAAAAGCTCCCATCATCTGACTTTGTTCCTGGTCTTTAGTCCAAACGGTATTATGATTACATGAACGTCGGTATTCGTCTCGTTTCTGAATATTGCAATGATAGATATATGTTCCAGGATCTCCTAAGATACAATTGCCATCTACATAAAGTTGAAAACTCAATGCATCAGCATGTCCATGGGCAGCAATACTTCCAAAGCCTAGCGGTGCATGATCTATACCTATTACAACCTTACCATTCTTGCTTCTCAGGAAAGTATAACCACCTTCCTCAAAAGTCCTACTTTGCGCAGGCTTCCATAAAGGCAATTGCTTTAAGGTTTCGATTTCTGCCTCAGAATAGAGCCAAGATATTGCCTCGGACAAATGTTCAAAGCTTTCATATCTTTTCCCCAACATCAAAGAACAAAGTTGAAGAAGATAACGGTAATGGCAGATTTCTCCACCTTCCAAATCTAATATCTTACCCTCATCGTTATCACCAAATTCGCAAGCCTTAGTCTCATTCACCATAGAACAAGCTACAAACTCACATTGTTTTTCCATCAACCTCTTCCAAGACTCCGGGATCTTCATACCATAACATTTCATCAGGTTCATCACCAAAGCGTATGCCTCCATCCCGAAGGTTTGATAATGCAAAGCCATCTCCATATTCACACCATCCTTATAATTCTGCTTCATCAATTCTTCATCGAGGATGCGGACGGCAAGCTGTGTCCACGCCTCATTGCCAAAAGCAAAACCGGCATAGGCGATAGCTGTAGCTTCAACCAGCAAATGATTATTGGCAGAAGAGTATCTGGAATAATGTTGTGCGATATAAGAAGCCATATTCTTGATGCCATTCTCCATATCCATGAGCAAGGCACCATTAGCAGTATATCCTTTCTTGCGAAGAAAAGCCAAAGCTAGAGTCCATTGGATACAACGTATAGCAACCTCCATCACACTAGTCCAAGAAATACCATGGAGGAAAGGATTCTTTTTGTTCCAATCCAAGAATAACCCTTCTAGCTCTTTTGCATATTTTTCCTCTCCTGTAGCATAATAAGCCTTAGCTAACAAGGCAAACTGGAAGTGTCTATTCAATTCCCAATTCGTTCTTGCATCACCTATTTCGTCTTTCTGTTTATAGCTTAAGGAATAGCTGAAATCCTTCCCCCATTCTTTATCTGTCTGGAATCCTGCACTCCATCTTTCCTTATATATATGATAATCATACCCACCGAGGATATGTATGACTGTATTCAGATGGAAAGCAATATTCCTGAAATTCAGACCAACATGATCGGGATCAAATTTCAGAGATTGTAGCCGACTATCGAAAAGGTAAGCCGTTACGGCTACATCACGCTTACCAAAAAGCTTCTTTTCCTGCCCTTGCAGATGTTTTTGTTGAAGTCTCCAACCGACTTCCGGCAAATTCATTGCCCGAAGTCGATTGAAGTACCATTGTAATTTACTCATCAATGATTGTTAATCATTAATTACTAATTCATTTTCACTAATTAGAACTCAGTCTGTCTGAAGTTCATCTGATGCTCTTCATTCTGAGCTTCATGATTCTGGTTGATGTCTCCCCAGGAGATACCCTCATACTTGCCATTATAGTCAACCTCTTTCCACTGGCGAACCAAGTCAATGACAATCTTGTTTGGATAATTCTTCAAAACATCCTCGAAGTCCTTTTCCTTATTAGTTACCACAAGCACATCGCTGTTCTTGCATACATCATCCAAGTCGGCAGTAACGAAATGCTGCAAGTGTGGAATCTTAGCCATGATAAAGTCCTTGTTGGTACCAGTCAACTCAGAAATCTTCACGTTACGGTCGTAAATCTTGATTTCAAAGCCCTTACCCAACAAACTCTCAACAACATCGACGATAGGAGAACAACGCAAATCATCGGTACCAGCCTTGAAACTCAAGCCCAAGATACCAACCTTACGCTGACCTTGATTCATAATAAGTTGAACTGCACGTTTTTTCTGATTCTCATTACTCTGGAAGATGCTCTCAATAACAGGTACATCTACATAGTTGTCATGTGCCAAGGTCTTCAAAGCCTTCATATCCTTAGGTAAGCAAGAGCCACCATAAGCGAAACCAGGCTTGAAATAGTAAGGAGAGATATTCAACTGCTTATCCTTGCAGAAGATTTCCATTACCTTATGAGAATCAACGCCTACAGACTTACAGATGTTACCAACCTCATTACCGAAGACGATCTTCAATGCATGATAAGTATTATTTACGTACTTCATCATTTCAGCCACCTTGATATCTGTACAGATAAACTCAGCATTGATATGCTCATACATCTCACGGAATACCTTTTCTGCATACTCAGAATCTGTACCAATCAATGTCAATGGTGGATTGAAATAATCCTCAACTGATGTACCTTCGCGAAGGAACTCAGGGTTGCTGACAACATTGAAATCTACGCCACGCTTCAAGCCACTTTCCTGCTCAATAATCTCACCTACCTTCTTGTTGGTACCAGGAAGAACAGTTGAACGGATTGCAACGAGATGCATATTTGCAGGCTTCTTATCACCAGCAAATTTCTCTTTCAATGCACGACCAATACGTCCTGCTACTGTGTAGATATAATTAAGGTTCAAATGACCTTCTGGGCTAGATGGAGTACCAACAACGATAAAAGATACTTCCGTTTCCATAATAGCCTCTGCAGCAACGGTTGTTGCAGACATCAGTCCCTTCTTGTGAGCTTCCTCACAAAGTTCAGCGATACCTTCCTCAATGATAGTAGGCTTGCCCTCATTCATCAGGCGTACCTTGTTTTCATTTACATCAACACCGATCACTTTGTGACCCAACTTTGCTAAACATGCCGCACCTACGCAACCTACGTAGCCGAGGCCAAAAATACTAATGTTCATAATATTGCTTCTGTTGTAAATTATTTACTATGAGTTTAAATTTTCCTCTTTTACTATAAACCATTTCATCCATAGAGCAAACCTTTGTTGTTATGTCCATGTTTCCATGTCCACATCGCTTTAAAGTTTCCTCTACAACAAATTCTACATCTTTATTTGTAAAATTCTCATCTGGAGCGATTCTTATTTCTAGCTTACCTTTCTCATTTTGAATCCATTGGCAAGCCTTAATATGTTCACCTTCTTCTATGAAATCAACTCGTGTAACCATAGAACCATCCTTGCAAAATAGGATATCATCTGTTCTACCAACAATTCTTTGAATTACCCCCCCATAATGCCATTTGCATTTGACATTTCATTGATGACAAGCATTAATTTGTTTCTCTTGGTATATACCAAATCTTCCTCTTTAACATAATGAATCGTTACATTTATATTATCAATACCAATCTTTTCATTGATATAGTGCAATATCTGCTTTTCCACATCATCGGTATACGAATCATCTGAAACGATATTCAGCTCCACTTTACCAGGTACTTTTTGCACAAACTGCGAATATCTCACGCCATTTGCTTCCTTAAAGATAAAGGTTAATGCTGCATTACTATACTTTGTACCATCTTTTCCGATGATAAAAGTCATTGCTCTACCATCCACTCTTTCAATACCACGGGAATAATCAATAAAGCCTTCAGGGGTTTTCTTTACTCCTTCTTTCAAGACAATTCTGTCATCAGTTTTATATCTAATTAAAGGGAATACATCATTGATAAGAGATGTGGAAATAATATGGTCATCATAATACTCTTCTATTCCATATCCAGGATCTTCAAAATAGCCATTATGATCAAACGACTCTTCCAATCGTATAGTTCGCTCAGTAGTACCATAATGGTCATATACTTGTGTATGAAATATCTTTTCTATCAATTTTCGTTGATAATCAAACAAAGTTTCGGATGAAGTAAACGCTACCGGAATATGACATTCCAACCCTTTATCTTTCAATACAAGCGCCAAACTGTAGAGCGAACTTGGATAACCTTCAATAGCTTTAGGATGATGCTTTTCTATAAGACGATGATATGTTTCAGCAGTCTTAGAATTAATATTGTAACTCGAAAGAAAAAGAGTATTGCTAACATGAATTTTCATAGAAATTTCATCTCGTGTTAAATTTCCACGTAGCGACACCATCGGTTCACCATAATTATATCCACATCGCTTGCGATAACATACAAAATAAGCTTGCTCCCTCCAAACTGATTCCCAATTTTGATAAACAGTTAATGGAGTACCTGTTGTTCCGCTAGTGTGATTTTTGATAAGCCCGTTTTCTTTGCACGTTAACAATTCCTTACCATATTCTTTTAGCATATCTTTAGTAAGGATTGGAAGTTTCACTATATCTGCTATATGTTTAATATCATCAATAGAAGTCACTCCCACACTTTTACATAAATTCCGATAATATGCAGAACTAGTAAAAGCCTTATTAAAGATTTCCAAGAAGCGTTTCTCATTTCGCATCTTTAACTCCATAGGAGTCATTTCATATAAAGCATCAATCTCCTCAACATATTTATTTATAAAGAAAGAAGAACGAAGCAAATACTTCAAAGATTCCTTGATGTATTTCTTATTAAATATCAGCATATCTTATTCATTTAATAAAGATCTATATAAATCATTCAACTGACGTTCTACAAAACCAGGCATATGCTCTTGAACCTTAGAATAAGATGCCTTTCCCATATCCAATCTGAGTTTCTCATTATTCATCAATTCAAGAATTGCTCGGTACATAGCGTCTTTATCACCAGGGGACATTATAAATCCATTCTCTCCATTTTTTAAAATCTCTGGTATTCCACCGACATTTGTTGAAATAATAGGCAACGAGTAGCTCATAGCTTCAAGGATAGAAATTGGTAGCCCTTCATTATAAGACGGCAAGATATAAGCATCAGCCATGTTTAGCAAACGCTCTTTTTTCTCTCCATTCACCCATCCTTGGAACACGGCAATATTCTCTAACCCATTATGCTTAATAATTTCATTAACTTGCACTACATCTCCATCACCACCAAACACAAACCTAATTTTTCCTTCAAATTCAGATCTATGCTTTATCAAAACATCCAATAAGTCGTAAATACCCTTTCGTTCACCTAAACGCCCCAAGAATAGCAATACGAAATCATCATGCTTAACTTTCTTAACTCGTGGGGGAGATATTACATTTTTGACAACGATAACATTCTTATGATGAGTTGTCTTTTCAAACCATTCCTTCCAACTATTACTAAGTGCAATAATGCAATCGCATTTAGTAATAGTTTTCTGAACAGCTTTTTTGTGTCGTGTTGCAAATCTTTGAAATTCTGCTCCATGACAATGGAAAACAACTTTTTTTCCAAACATTTTAGCAAGATTGATAAAAATCCGCTTTCTCCAAAAACTAGCATCACTTGCCCCATGCACATGCACAATTTTTATTTCTCTATGAAATAACATCCATTTCCAGAACTGTACATATGCCTTAAAGAAAGTCAGCAATTTACGAACACACCCATAATCTACAACCGTCGCCACATGGTTAAACGGTTCATAGAAAGAACTATATACACTTTCTACAGCAGCCACGCCACCATGTACAACATTAAAATCGATACCAATAGTCAATACATTTTTTGTATTCATTTTAATCAATATATTTTTCCCACAACATTGTTGTGAGATTCAACTTTTTTATAACTTTTGCAGGATTTCCTACAACCATACAATTTGAAGGAATATCTTTTGTCACTACACTTCCTGCGCCAATTATAACATTATCTCCGATTTTAACATTTTCTACAATATTCACATTCGGACCAATCACAACATTATTACCAATTATTGCCGCATTAGAATGCCAACTACCAATTGTGCACATCTGATATATATCACAATGCTCTCCTATTACAGCAGAAGCATTGATGACAATTGACACCCCATGCCCTATATAAAATCCTCTGCCCAAAGTCATGCTTCTCGATATTTGAACTCCATATAATGTTGAAAGTACATGATGAACTAACCAACAAAATGGAAGAAATATCCCATTAATAGAGGCAAGCCTTAACCAAAAGATATATACAAAACCTCGCTGATGCAAAAGAACATCGAGTACCCCCCACACACTATTTGAATATCGCAAATAATCTGCCTTTATATACGAAAAAGCCTCTTTATATGTCATATTTTTCTTCAATACGATGTTTTAACAATACTAAAAATTTTAATATCAAAGACTTCCATAAAAACATATAGGAATAGAATTGACTATAGTATTTTTGCGTAATTCTATAACTTTCAAAAACAGAATCAAAAGAAGATTGGCTAATTCCGCCGATATAAAATTTTGCCACAGGAATATGCATCTGTTTAAATTTTAATTTTGCAAAATAGCTTTTACAAATCAAGTCTTTATCTGCAATTATTTTGAAAGATTCATCAAAACCACCCATTTCAGCGATTGCATTTCGTCTCATTACCAATGCTTGATGACAACAAGGCATTACCATGTCCTTCAGAACATTATAGTCTTTGCTTTTTTGGAGTTTTTCCTTACCATTATTATATTTGAGGACCACATCACCATAAACGATATCATTGTTATCGATCTTGTATACTAATTGTGCTATGCCATCCCGTAAGTATTCATCATCACTACCCAGATACATCACCCATTCACCTTTCGCCATTTTCCATCCCTTGTTAAAGGCATCATAAATGCCGTGGTCGGGCTCTGAGATATAACGGAAACGAGAGTCTTTTTTCACGTATTCTTTCACTATTCCGATGGTGTTATCTTTTGACGCACCATCCACCACGATGCACTCCCAATCCTGATAGGTCTGATAGAGCACACTATCCAGCGCACGTCTCAAAGTTTTCTCAGAATTATAAGTAGCAATAATTATTGAAACCATTTTATTTTCTAACATTTATAATTGATTGATTACTCCTAAAATCGTTGAACTTACTATCTCTTAATTTAGTCTTTCTAAAGGATGCCACACGCCCCATAACTAACCAAAAGATAAAACTACTCTTATCGCTTGTCGACAAAGGGCATGCACCAATCATTGAAACTAACAAGAATATCATTGTCGACATTTCAAATAATAAATACCGATAATTTTTCATTGACTTAAGTATAACCAGCACTATTAAGGCAATATAAATATATTGTCCAAAATAACCAACCTCCTGCATCAACTTTTGATACTCCCCATCTCGTATACTCGTACCAACATTAAAGTCATCAGCCCATAGATTATGGCGACCTGCACCATCACCAAAGAAACTCTCGTCAGCTTCTACCAACTTATATCGGTCTTCCACGAATGTACTACTCTTATCGGATACAATTTCAAATTTTTCTGCCAAATAATCTACATATTGCACATTTGTATTCTTCAATACAACAAACATAACGCCTATCATTACAATCAAGCCGATTAAACCATTGATTAACTTTTTAAAATTACCTTTTACTATAGAAGATAGTAGTAAACCAAAAAATAGGTATAATGCGACACCAACCATAGGTGCACGCATCATACAAAAAAACAAAGTTATAACAAATACGACGATATGGTACTTGTATTTTTTTAACGAATCGTTATGTTGAAATATTCTAAAGAAGATATATCCTAACAAGAAACAATCAAGATATGCTAATTGATATGGTGAAGAAAATATAGAATGCAATCGCAAGGCCTCCAATGAAGCCAATGCTCCATCTTCCATAATCGAGAAGTACCACGATGGTGGAAAGAAGAAACAATAAATACCAACTACACTTGTTATCAAAGCAGGTAACAATGATGTCTCAAATACCTTATAGCTTTTATCAACCGATAGATTTCTGCCTACATAATACACCATCATATACGAGATAGGTCCCATAATATGGCGGAATACAAGAACACCTTTAAAACGATAATCATTGATGGTCCAACTTATAACATCACTAATGAGAATTAGCCAGATGAACACATCAAAGATATTAACATCATTCTTCCTCCTTGAAGAATAAGCTAATACAAAAAAAGCTATAGGCAAAAGAATACTAACTAGATATTGTTTTACTCCAAACAAGATAACCAATAAAGAACTTAAACAAACCACCCAGAAGTTTTGCTCATAAAGCCAATAACTATATTTATATAAATTGCTATTTGATTGCTTCATTTGTTACTCAATTGAATCTAAAACATTTTTAATTGCTTTCAAGTAACCATTACCATATTTTAAATCTGGTTCTAAATAATTACCTTCTCCCCATTCATTCCAGGCTTTTAAGAAAATCAAATTCTCATCAGCAGAAATATTCTCTCTCTTTCTTAAACTGCCCATTAGAAGTTTAGCAAACAATTTAGGTGTAGATTTATGAAGAAGCAAACCTCTCTTCCCAGATCGAGGAGTATGGTCATAATTTGGCAACAAACAAGGTAGCTCTCTTTTATTATCAGAAATACGATTAATAGTATAGTTAACATAATCTGAGTATAAACCGACATATGGGCGATGGAGAATGTGTGAATTAATCCATTTCAAACATCGTTTTACAAACACATCCTTGCTCGTGATAGCTTCAGCATAATAATCTGTCGTAACATAATCAAATTTTTCCAAAACTTTGCTTGAATTCTTTGGTGATGGCATATATCCAAAGAATTTAAAACCGCCTAAACCATGAGACTTAGCCAAATCGTTCCAAGTATCCTTAAAAATATCAATCTCTGGCATATCTAATGGAGCAAACAAGCCAAACAACAATTTGCCATCTACTCTTATATATCGCTCATCCATAAAAGCTGGTAACATCTCATTAAAATGAGCAATATAATCATCAACACCTGGATAAGTTTGTTCCATTAGCATACGAGGAGGCTTGCTTGGGTCCCAGGTCTTTGCTAACCAAGAATGGTTCGCCCAACATAAGCAAAAAGGGAAATCCGGCTTACCAGATTCTACAACTTCTTTAAATACCTGACTAAGCAATCTTTTGCCATTACCAAACCAGTAATGCCAATAGCAAAAGCCCTCTATACCGGCTTCACGTGCCATTTTTGCTTGTTCTTCTCTAATTTCTGGTATTCTTAAATCATAATACCCTAAATCTGCTGGAACTTTTGGCTGATAATGCCCTTTAAACAAAGGCTTTGCACGGCCAACATTAGTCCACTCTGTAAATCCTTTTCCCCACCACTCATCATTTTCTGGTGTTGGATAAAACTGTGGTAAATAAAAAGCAATTAATCTTGGTTTCATTTTTTTCTTCTTTTAATAATTTGGGCAGGATTACCTGCAACTATACTATACGGAGGCACACTTTTTGTTACAACGCTATTTGCTGCAATAACAGTTCCTTTTCCAATAACCACATTAGAAAGTATTGTTACTTTATCTCCAATCCAAACATCCTCCTCAATGGTAATAGACCCTTTACTAGTTATTTCACGCTCTATAGGATGAATTAATAAAGAATCAAGATCCGTATTACCATGATTATTATCTGATATCGTAACCCACTTACCTAACAAACAGTGATTTTTAATAACAATCTTATTAGAACACGTTATATGCGTAAATGCTCTAAAATGACAATCATCACCTATTATTAGTATTGGATTCATCTTTTTTCCTCCATATTGTGGCCATGCTGTTAAATACAGATAATCCAAAAATGTAGTACGCTCTCCAATAGAAATATTCGCTTCCCCATTTAATTGGCAAATACTTCCAAATCTAACAGAAGTTGGACAGTGTTTGAATAAACTACGAATCCAATAGGAACGAATGGCACTAACCTTCCCACTTAATTTCAAGTATAATCTATAAGAGAAGATATACTTTTGGATAAAATCAAATATTTTTAGCAACATGAGATAGACTATTTTTCATTTTTTGACTAATTATATGACAGATATATTTAAACAATAAAGTATAAAAATACCCTTTCTTCCCATATTCTCTTAAAATGTTACTCCAAGCTTTTTCAAGAATAAACTTATTTTTTTTCTTTAATATCAAAAAATCAACGATCCGAGGTAACAAGAATTCTTCTAATTCTTTTTTCTTTAGTAATAAAAAGACTTTTTCTTCTAGTAAACCTGAAGCTATTAATACTCGATAAATTGAAAATAGATTCTTTATAAAAACTTGGAAAATATTATATCCTCCATTATTCTTTGATTCATTATCTATTTCAAAAGCCTGACAACACAATACTGCGTTTGCTCGTGATTTCAAACAAGATTCAAGATAGAATGGGACTTGGATTAAAAATGAATCTAAATATTTTTCAGCAACAACACTAGGAATATACTTTGAGTTTATAATATTTGCACTCATAAAAGTTATCCAATAGTTAATATCTAAAAGACATTCTTGTGGATTTTCATACTCACTTATACTAAAATAATCTTTCTCATAACACTTAATATGAAATAACCCATAATCATTTCCTTCTAAAAAGCCAACTATTTTACTCAAAAAACCTTCTACAGGAATATCATCACTTCCTAATAGCCAACAGTAACGTCCCCTAACATGATTAAAGCAATATAGGAAATTACCATCAGGACCAAGATTTGTTTCATTTCTGTTATATCTTATATTTAATCCTAACTTTTCATATTTATCAATACATGATTTCAAGTCGTCTTGTGAAGCATTATCCGAAATCATTAGATCAATTTCGGTTTGGAAAAGGTCTTTGTCTTCAAGAAAACGGCTTAACATTTTCTCCAAGTAACTTAATCTATTATAAATCGGTATGCAAATACTTAATAAAGGCTGATTATTTTCCATGCCATTTACTCTTTTTAGTTACAAAAATCACCATTCCCCAAGGGAATCCTACAAAAACACTCAATGCACAATATCCAATACAAATACCATATAAACCAAACTCTTTACCAAGAATCAAGGTTGATAACATCGTTGAGCATCCCATTACAATTGACTGTATCAAGAACGGCTCTTTCTTATGGCATCTCAAATATGTTGCTACAGAAAATACAAATTGGTTTGTATAGACTGGGATACACATAAGTATCATTGGAATAAGTGCCAAGAATCTATCGCCTATAAGATTTTCTCCAAAACCAAGTTGAATATATCTGAGAAACTCTACACCAAAGATATAGATAAGCAGCAGGCCTAAACATATCGTGGATTCCTGCAGAACTGTTTTATTGAATATCCTATCTAAGCTCAGATAATCTTTTAACTCTATTAATCTTGAGAACAAAGGTACTTTTGTTGTTATCCAATTCATGGACAAAGAGCTAATCGCATTCAATACTTGAAGTGTCATACCCATCTGTCCAGCAACCTTCGCACCTTCTGTTGCAAATAATACAGGATTGAATAACTGAAAGATAAAATATCCACTTACCCAACTCAAAGCTATCTTCCATTGGTATGGGAAGATTTCTTGCATGTAACTGATTCGTTCAGAAATCTGACCTTTCCATATATTATACAATATCGTTTTGAGGGAAGTACAATAAAAATATCCAATGTAAAGGACTGCAGTCAAGAAACTAATGACACCAACTACATAAAGTTTAAAGCCTAAAAGGAGGCAAATCCATGATGTAGCAGGAGCTATGAAGGCTATATAGAAAGCTATTTTCGACATTTCCTTGACCTTGCCTAAACCTTGCACAAATGAATTAAGAGGGGATATCATCAGATTAAGGCAAGTTCCCAATGAAATAAAAAGCCATGGAAACACCCATGAAACTGACTCATCTTTACTATATTTGCTGAAAAACACATATCCTACAATTGTTAATACGAAAAACAGCAATATCGCAATAACGGAATACCACTTAACACAAAAGTGAAGCAAATGCGTTAAACGTGACTTGTATTTTTCCTCACCAACAAGATGCAACCCATCATCTGTCCATTTTAAATGGGCTTGTTCGTGAGCAACATATTGAGTTATGATACCGGTAAAGCCTAGTTCAAAGAACACTTGAATGGCAAGAATCGAACCAAACGTGTAGTAATAGCCTTGCTCCTCACCTGTCAAGCACATACTAATAAAATAGATTGATGCTAAACCAGTAAAGGCTCGAAGTATATTTGCGCCAGAAGAATAGGCTATGGACTTATCCATGCCTATCTTCTTTGCTATTGCTTTAATAATATTCATCTATTGTTATTTTGCGTTATACACACATTCTGCCTGTAGCTCATCATCCATGAAAGGAGCCATCTTCTCCAATGGGGCAGAACTCATTTTTCCAGTCTCTTTATCCATAAAGGTAGCCGATTTAGGAAAGAGGGTCTGCATAGGATGCATCTTGATTTCACAAATCACAGGTCCATCCATGCTCAACACTTCATTGATTACAGACGTCAAGCTCCCATTATCAGACACTCGGTAGAATGGAATGCCATAGGCAGCGCTTATCTTTTTCATATCAGGACAAACTACGCCACTTGCTGGGTTGGAACCAGTGAAGTGACCATGGAAGAAAGATGTCTGGGTGGTCTTGATAGCAAGATAGCTCTCGTTCTCGATTACAAAGACCTTCAATGGCATCTTATAAGTTACCAATGTCTGAAGTTCTTGAATGTTCATTTGAATTGAACCATCGCCGGTCACACAGATTGTCTTACCTGTTGTATTGCTCACACATGCACCTATAGATGCAGGCAAGCCATAACCCATAGAAGCACAGCCTTGATTGGCAAAGACTCTTACACCCTCCTTCACCTTCATTACTTGATAGGTGCAGGTATAAGCTGTTCCATTACCAGTTACCACGACATCACCACTCTGTAATTGCTTGAAGAGTTCATCTGCAAACTTATAGGAGTTAGCATAGCCATCCATATCTGGGTTATCATCAAACAAAGTTGGTAATTTCTTCTCTATATTTCTACCCCATGTTCTCCAATCCTCAAAACCTGGAGTTATGAAAGAAGACAACTTATTTGCCAGTTTATCCAGGAATTCTGCCAGATTCGCATGAATGCGCAAATCAATATTCAAGGTTGGTTTCACCATTTCAGCAGCATCTACATCTACCATTACCCTGAAAGCTTTTGGAGCCAACAAGTCATAAGCATAACTTACCTGACGGATAGAAAGACGAGTGCCCAATATTATCAACAGGTCTGAGTTCTGAACCATGATATTTCCTATACGGTCACCACAGATTCCAGGTTTGCCATAGCAGAGTGGATGGTCATACCAGATGATGTCCGAACCACTAATAGCTGTTACTACAGGTATCTGGAGTTGTTCTGCAATCTTGATGAACTCCTTTTCCCTCTTTGCAAGACGAACGCCATTGCCAACATAGATGACAGGAGACTTTGCCTCTTCTATCTTTGCAAGCAACTCCTCTATCTGCTTATCTATCAAGCCATGGTCGATATTGTCATGAATCTCGGAAGGATCAAATTCCCTCATAGTTGATTCATCTACCATAGCTCCCTGAATATCCAGAGGAACATCTACCCAAACTGGGCCTGGTCGTCCATTCAATGCAATATAAATAGCCTTGTCCAATTCATACTTAACATCCTTGACATCAGTAATGGTTACACAATACTTAGTAATAGACTGAACCATTGACTTGATATCAGCCTCTTGGTCACCCAACTGACGAAGGTTTAATTCAGGACAAGCTGCAATTGTTGTAGGTTGCTTTACTTGGCCTGATATATAGAGACCAGGAATAGAGTCCAACCATTGGCCTAATACTCCTGTAATCGCATTAGTACCGCCAGGGCCTGTAGTTACACAGGTTACAGCAAGATGCCCGCTAGCACGATAGTAACCTTCATTAGCCATAGCTGAGGCCTGTTCATGATGGTTACAGATATACTTCAGTCCTTCGGTATGACCAATGGAATCATTCAAGTGCATCGCACCACCACCTGTTACCAAGAAGCAATGATGAATACCATGCTTCTCTACTAAATGTTGAAAAATAAAATCTGATACTTTAATCATATAGCTGAATTATAAATTAGTTGAATTTTCTCTTCTAAACATTTCATAATTATTGATGTTATTAACACAATAGAAAATGAGATAAATAAATTTGAAGACATATTGAAATCATGCCGGTTGAAAAAATGCATGAGTGGTGCCATAATAGTTACTTGAACTAAATAAATCTCTAGGCTATATTTGCCAATCAACCGTAAAGACGAACATATATTTCTACTAAATGACAAACCTAAAAATTCACATAAAACTTTCAATAATGGAGGAGTAATCAATAGAAAAACATAATAGGTATTAATCTTTTCATTCCCTCCTAAATTATTATTCAAATAATAAGGAACCAATAAGAGTATTCCTAGCAAAAACATTATCATGAGTATACTAGGTCGAAACAACCACCTTTGCCCCCCCCATACCTACACAACCTCCCATTACGAAAATAGGAATTCGTGTAACAAAACAGGTATAAGGTGTACTTTCGGCTTGCCCTATATAAATAAAGGGAAGAAACATTACTATTGAAATGATTATTGAATAGAACAATACCTTATCTCCAATTCTCTGCAGAACTCCATATAAAAAAGGAAAAAACAAATATGCTATTAATATAAATCCGATATACCAATAATATCCAAACCAATACAAAGGATTCAGCATATGTAATCCTATATTTTTATACGAAACTACAATATTTAGTATTACTACTAAAATTAGAGACGGCATGATTCTTTTGAACCTATGTTTGTAGAACGCGGACAAATTATTTTTCTTCATAGAGAATACCAGTCCAAATCCTGAGAGGAAAAGGAAAATATCCACTCCACTATAACCTAAAGTGAAAAGATCTTGGAAAATTCCATAATCAACAAACCCCTGACCATAGAAAACAGAATGCCCTAAGAGAATCATTATAGTAGCTATTCCCATAAGTTCTGACCGAAATTTACTTATTTTACCAATTGCATCCATTACGTTCTAAAGATTCAATAGTTCTTCTAAATCCTTCTTCCAAAGATATTTTAGGTTTCCATCCCAACTCTGCTATTTTAGAGCAATCAGGAATTGCCCTAACCAACGGACTCTTCATCTTTGATGCTTCAGAAGAGGAATTAAGATTTCTAACTACCTTCAAATTCTTTTCTGGATATAACCCAACTAGCATTTGTGCCAACTCATAAATAGAACTTTCTCCTTTAAGATTTGCAACATTATATGCCTGAGCATTATCTCCATCCAAAAGCACCTTTAAATATGCTACAATTGCATCAGTAACATAACAGAACAAGCGAACGGCTGAGCCATCACTATTCATTACGATGTCTTCTCCATTGGCAATGTTCTTACAGAAATCGCCAAAGACTCGACCATCGTTCATCGTCATGCTTGGACCAAATGTGTGGAAGATTCGAACCATCTTTGTTGGAACATCATATTGTTGATGATAGGCAACACATAGATTTTCTCCCATACGTTTGCTTTCTGCATAGCAACTTCTTACATTCAGTACATCTATATAGCCATAATCACTTTCCTTAAATGGGAACTTTTCTGGTGGAACTATACCATTGACATCACCTGAAGAAAAATACAGATAACCCTTTACTTTGTTATCACAAGCCAGCCTCAAAGTATTTATCGTACCTAGAACATTTGCATTGATAGTACCAACAGGATCTATCCCATAGTATTTTGGACTTGCTTGACTTGCTGCATGAATCACATAATCTATCTGTTTTTCAATATGAATAGGTTCTGCTACATCTTGAACTATCAAATTTAGATGTTTATCATTCAGCAAATTTTGAAATATGTTCTCTGCCTTCTCTCTATTTCGTACCAAAGCATAAACATTCACATTCATATCACTCTTATTTAGTTCCAATAAAGTAAAGACCAAATAAGAAGGCAACATGCCGTTTGCCCCAGTAATCAATATGTTAGAATCTCTGAATTGTTCCCAATCAATAATATCACTTTTAAGAATTTCCTGTATATCAGTTTCTATAATTTTATCCATAAACTATACAATTCTTTCACCACAATACATATTAATCTGTTCAACACAAAGATTATAAACATCCTCACCTTGGTATCTCTTGTACCATTCAGCAACCATAGCCATGCATTGGTCGATATTCATTCTTGGTTCCCAACCTAGTTTGAAGTGTGCCTTGTTGATGTCAAGCATCAATAGCTTAGCCTCATGTAGGGCATTTGGATCGGATACATCCTTCAACTCTCCCTTACCATAGTTAGTAATAAGCTTCGTTGCAACATCCCAAACATTGGCAATAGATTCGGTACGTGGTCCGAAGTTCCAACCTTCACAATACTTAGTTGGTTCTTCCCGCATCTTGGATGCCAAGAGCATATAGCCTCCTAATGGCTCCAATACATGTTGCCATGGGCGAATTGCCTTAGGTGAGCGTATCTCTATGGTCTTATTTGCTTCAATAGCACGGATGCAATCAGGTATGATTCTGTCTTTTGCCCAGTCACCACCACCAATTACATTACCAGCTCTAACACTTGCCAAAGCTACATGATGTTTCTTGCCATAGTCAGCTGGATTGAAGAAACTTCTGCGCCAAGAACTGATGGCAATCTCCGCTGCACCCTTTGATGATGAATATGGGTCATAGCCTCCCATTGGTTCATTCTCTCTGTAACCCCAGATTTGCTCCTTGTTCTCGTAGCACTTATCGGTGGTTATCATCACACCTACTTTGACTGACTCTGTGGCACGGATAGCTTCCATCACATGTATGGTTCCCATCACGTTTGCCTCGTAGGTCTCCACAGGAATCTCATAGCTCAAGCGAACTAAAGGTTGGGCAGCTAAATGAAAAATTATCTCAGGCTGATACTCGGCAAAGATTTGCTTCATCTTCTCTCCATCACGAATATCCGCTCTTATATCAGCCTTTATCTTCTTACCAATACCGGACAAGACGAAGTTGTCCTTATCGGAATATGGATCTAAGGCGACACCTACGACCTCTGCTCCCAACTCATGAAGCCAGATAGAAAGCCAACTGCCCTTGAATCCGGTATGACCAGTAACAAGGACACGCTTTCCCTTATAGAAATTATTAAATAAATCCAAAGCCATAATTATATCTCTTTAGGTACCTCACGCTCCCATTTTTTCCAAGGAGCAGTATTAGTTGCAAGCAGTTTCTCCAGCATAGCCTTCTCACGTACATTGTCCATGCACTGCCAGAAGCCTTCATGGATATATGACATCAACTGACCTTCATTGACCAAAGTTTCCAATGGTTCTTTCTCGAAGACTGTAGAATCGCCTTCAATATAGTCGAAGACCTTTGGTTCTAATACCATATAACCAGCATTGATAGGAGCACCATCGGTGATGTTCTTTTCACGGAATGACTTCACGGCATTGTCACCACCAATGTTCAGTACACCTTTCTCTTGCTTCATCTTTACGGCAGTCAATGTAGCAAGTTTACCATGTGCCTTGTGGAACTCCAAGAGTTTGTTGATATCCACATCGCAAACTCCATCACCATAGGTCATGAAGAAAGGTTCATCGCCGACATACTTCTGGATGCGCTTAATACGACCTCCTGTCATGGTGTTATAACCAGTATCTACCACTGTTACTTTCCATGGTTCCAACTCGCTATGATGAATGGTAACCTCGTTCTTTCCAGCTCTCCAATCAAAACTGACATCGCTGTTATGCAAGAAATAGTTGGAGAACCACTCCTTGATGTATTCCTGTTTGTAACCAGCACAGATGATGAACTCGTTATGGCCATAATAGGAATACTCCTTCATGATATGCCACAGGATAGGCATGCCTCCAATCTCAATCATCGGCTTTGGCTTGAACTGGCTTTCCTCACTGATACGTGAGCCAAAACCACCTGCAAGTAATACGACCTTCATAATCAATTAATAATTTATAATTAATAGTTAATAGGGTTTTGCGCTACCTTACTTGGTAGCGACAAAAGCCTTGATGGTATCAATCATGTACTGGAGTTTCTCCTGGGTCATGCCAGGGTAAACGCCAATCCAGAAGCAATCATTCATGATGCTATCGGTAACAGGGAGGAAATCACCAACAACGCGATAGTCCTTGTTCAATACATACTGGTCGAAAGCTGGATGTTTCAAGAGATTACCAGCGAAGAGGTTGCGGGTTTGAACCTTGTGATCCTCCAAGTACTTGGTAAGTTCTGTACGAGTATATCCGGCATTTGGCAATACAGTAATGAAGAAACCAAACCAACTTGGCTTGCTGTTCTTCTGTGGTTCAGGCAAAAGAAGTCCCCTGACACCTTCCAAGCCCTTGTGGAGATAATCAAAGTTCTCACGGCGGCGAGCTACGATGTCATCCAATTTCTCCAACTGAGCGCAACCAATAGCAGCCTGAAGGTCAGTTGCCTTCAAGTTATAACCCATGTGGCTGTAAACATACTTATGATCGTAACCTAAAGGAAGTTGACCAAACTGCTTGGTGAAACGGCAACCACAAGTGTTGTCAACTCCACCTACACACCAGCAATCACGTCCCCAGTCACGGAAACTCATCACATACTTGTGAAGCTCAGGGTTATTGGTATAGACTGCGCCACCTTCGCCCATTGTCATGTGGTGAGGAGGATAGAATGAGGATGTACCGATATCACCAATTGTACCAGTCTTCTTCCATTCACCATCAATGAAGTACTCTGAACCAAGAGCATCACAGTTATCTTCTACCAACCATAAGTTATGTTTGCGACAGAAGTCAACCACAGCCTGAAGGTTAAATGGATTACCCAATGAGTGAGCTATCATCACCGCCTTGGTCTTAGGAGAAAGCGCAGCCTCCAACTGAGTAGTATCAATATTACTCTCCTCAATGCTCATATCCACGAAAACAGGAACAGCATTATACTGGAGAATGGCAGATACTGTTGTTGGGAAACCTGCAGCCACAGTAATAACTTCATCGCCTCGCTTGATAGCACGATCACCAAGTTCAGGAGCCGTAAGTGCACTAAAGGCAAGAAGGTTTGCTGAAGAGCCAGAGTTGCAGAGTGAGCAATACTTCACACCCAACCACTTGGCGAAACGAGTTTCAAACTTGTGTGCCCAAGGACCGGCAGTAAGCCAGAAATCCAAAGAAGCGTCCACCAAGTTCACCATCTCCTCATCGTCGAAATAGCGACCGCCATAATTCACTTTGGTCTTGCCAGGAACAAACTCCTGCTTCTGACCATGTACCTCACGATAGTATTCTCGTGTCAATTCGAGAATCTGTTTCTTTAATTCTTCTTTTTTAGACATATCTTAATTTAATTTATATTCATTGTATTTTTTACTTTCCTAATTCTTTTATTCTCTGCTCTTCCTTCAATTAGCAGACAAGCAGTTGTCCATTCTTCTCGGCTACAATATAGCCATCCAAACCTTGAACTACCACCTTGCTTTCATCGGCTGCATGAACCACGCAGTTTTTGCATTCATACAAGCGGATATCCTTGCCTACTTTGGCATTGCCAGTCTCATCTTGTGGAAGCAAGGTACGAAGGATACCCCAGCTGCCTAAGTGTACAAACTCACCTATAACATCAAATCTAATACATGAGCAACGCCATCTTCATTATTCGATTTTGTGATTAAATCTGCTGCTGCCTTTGCTGGCTCTGTTGCATTTACTACTGCGACACCCATGCCAACAAATCTAAGCATAGAAATATCATTAGATTCATCACCGAATGCAATGATTTGATCAGGATGGATATTCAAATGAGATGAAAGATAGGCTAAAGAACTACCTTTATCTATACCTTTAGGTACTAATTCTATAAATGTATCTGCACTTCTAAATACATCCATAAAACCCGCAAGTTCTTTTTTAAAGTGCAAAACCTTTGATTCTATTTCGTTTGGAGAACAAGACAGCAACAATTTAACTGGGGCAGGATTCATATTTAATGCAGTCTCTAAAAAATCATCAACACCACATATTGGCATACGATTATTTCTTGACAACCTTGAAATATATTCATCTGCAGGTGTTTCTGTTAAAATTTCTGTATCACTATAAGCTATTATAGTAGTATTTGTATTACGTGCCAATTGTATAGCCTTATTGATTGATTCTTTCGATAATGCGTTATTAAAAATGCACTTATTTGTAGACCAATCTGTAATCTGCCCACCATTATAGGCCATAACAAATCCACCATAATCATATATCTGTAGCAAATCTGCGTAATATGCCAATCCTCTTGTAGGTCTTCCTGATGCTATAACTATTCTCATGCCTCGTTTTTGGGCTTTAATGATTGTTGATACTGTATATCCACTCAATTCCTTATTGGAATTTGACAATGTACCATCTATATCAATAGCTGCTAATAAGTATTTCATCGTTTTTTTTAATATTTTAAATATTTAAAATTCATATCATAAAATATAATATAATTATTTTACTATTTATTGTATGTTATATAACTTTAGCATATTTCAAACAGGTCAAAATAGTTATTCGTTAAATTCTTTAATTCTCTGTTCTTCTTTCAATGAGCAGACAAGCAGTTGTCCATACTTCTCGGCTACGATATAGCCATCCAAGCCTTGAACCACCACCTTGCTTTCATTGGCTGCATGAACCACGCAGTTCTTGCATTCATACAATCGGATGTCCTTGCCTACTTTGGCATTGCCAACCTTATCCTGTGGAAGCAAGGTTCGGAGACTGCCCCAGCTGCCTAAGTCGCTCCAACCAAACTCGGCTGGCAAGGTATAGATTTCCTTAGACTTCTCCATCACGGCATAGTCAATGCTAAACAAGAACAACGTATTATCAATATAAATCCACGTTGATATCGAACGGACTATCAAAGTCCTTCAGCATCACATGCTTCGTATCTTTCTCTGAGAGATTTGCATGATCGGTTGGAATCCTCCAATCGATGCCGAGAGTATCATCGAGGATGCTGATACCTCCATCGGCCTCTGGATGATAGAAGTTATCACACTTGTATTGGAAGACGGCTGTCTCTGAAAGGACTGCGAAACCATGAGCAAAACCCTTTGGGATGAAGAACTGGCGATGATTGTCTTCTGTCAGTTCTATAGCCACATGCTTGCCATAGGTTGGTGATCCTTTGCGGATATCTACAGCTACATCAAGCACTCTACCTTTTACGCAGCGTACCAACTTGCTCTGGGTATAAGGTGGGCGCTGGAAATGTAGGCCTCGCATCACGCCATAGCTACTCATAGACTCGTTGTCTTGGCAGAAGTGAACACTGTGTCCCAGGATTGGGGCAACCTTTTCTTCAAACTCTCGCTCGCTGAAACTCTCGAAGAAGTAGCCACGAGAGTCGCGGAAGAGGCGTGGCTCTATAATGAGAACGCCATCAATATCAGTTTTGATTACATTCATTGTTTTCTAATATTCTAAATTCTTTTTTAGTGTTTGATTTTTCTCTTCAAGTATTGAGAGGAGATACTTGCCATAGTCATTCTTCAACATAGGCTGAGCATTCTCTCTCAATTGTTCTGCAGTAATCCAACCTTGACGATATGCGATTCCTTCCAAACAAGCAACCTTCAAGCCCTGGCGCTTCTCCAGGACCTCAATAAAGGTGGATGCTTCAGAAAGAGAATCATGGGTTCCGGTATCGAGCCAGGCGAATCCTCTTGCCATAGTCTGTACCTTCAACTGCTTATCCTTTAGGAACTCCTGGTTTACGGTGGTGATTTCCAACTCACCACGAGCGGATGGCTTGATATGCTTAGCTACTTCCACCACCTTGTTAGGATAGAAGTACAAGCCTACCACTGCATAGTTGCTCTTAGGATCCTCAGGCTTCTCTTCAATGCTCAGGCAATTGCCTTGCTCATCAAACTCTGCCACACCATATCGCTCCGGATCACTTACACGATATCCAAAAACGGTAGCCTTGTTATTCTGTTCAGCATCTACTACTGCTTGATGCAGCATCTTGTTCAAACCTGCACCATAGAAGATATTATCGCCTAATACGAGGCAAGCGGAATCATTACCAATGAATTTCTCTCCGATAATGAAGGCTTGGGCCAAGCCATCTGGTGATGGCTGTTCTGCATACTCGAACTTCAGACCTAACTGGCTTCCATCGCCTAAAAGGCGCTTGAAGCCTGGTAAATCAAATGGTGTTGAAATAATGAGTATCTCACGGATACCTGCCAACATCAATACTGATATTGGGTAATATATCATTGGTTTGTCAAAGATTGGTATCAGCTGCTTGCTGATACCCTTTGTGATGGGGTATAAGCGTGTTCCGCTTCCACCTGCTAATACTATTCCTTTCATAAATGTTATCTTCTTATTAACTTTGCTGCAAATTCAAAGAAATCTGCAACGTTCTTGAAATTATCAAACATTACAAATCCATATCAATCTTCTCACCGACAGTATCTAGATAGGCATTTATATCTATTGCTGGTACTGTGCCTATCAATTTAAGATACTGTACGAGCTGTAAGAAAAAAGTGAAAATAGAGTTCTCTGAATGATGGTTGAAAATAACATTCTTCACTTTACGTGAATCGTAAAGTTCACAAATTTCTTTTATTTCCGTTCCTTTAAATTCAGCAAAACTCTTGTCATACTCTATATAAAAACTGTATTTATCAGCACAACAACAAAGGTCAAGGCTTTGCATACCTGTGAGTTTTTTAAGATTCTCCTCTATTGTATTGGTTTGCTCATAGCTACTTGTTGAAGATAAAATACCGCCTAAGATAGGACTTAGAGGACGAGCGGGATGTATACAACCTGTACATATCATAGGAATAGAAGTGCGCTTCAGTTTTCTTACACTTTCTATTTTCTTTCCTGCATATTCGATATTATTCTTAATATCTTGCTTTACTTCAAACACTGCATAAACACCTTCTGCAGGAATGTATTTAAACCCATCATGATTGAAAATAAAGGGAGTGTAGAAAACATCATACAAAACAATGTCTATCTGCTGGCTCACGTTTCCCTCATGGTCTATGACCATCGCCTTATCTACATTGTATCGTTTAGGCAAATATGTTTGTAAGAACTCTATCCATTTATCTTCGGTGGCATCACCTTTACTTCCTTGATGATGTATAGCTAATCTATTGATGTTTAATGCCGCATTCATTTCGGTTTGCAAACCTGCGAACATTTCTTTTAAATCTATCATAGTCTCAAATTTCAATAAAATTCCACTATCGTATAAGTAAGCCTTGCTGTCTGTTATACTACTTTCACTCAATGAGATGATAAACAATAGTGGAGTTGCTAATGCAACATTTTTGTCGTTGGCAATACCCATCATCGCTTGATAATCAGTATTGCTATATTGCGTTGTTCCTTTCGGATGTGTATGCCATTCTCCCAAATAGGTTAGGCCTTGCTCTGAAAGTTCTCTCCACATCTGCTCCATGCCATCTGTTTCACGAACGAATGAGGCATAAGTGCTTTCTGTTTTGGAAGGCACAACTATAAGATCTACAATAGCTTCATGCCCATCTTCTGAAATGTAGCCAGCAAACATTCCTCCTGTCTCATTAGGGAATGATGCTAATGCTTTGCTATACATCTCGTCTAAAATATCTTGACTTATTTTTAGCGAGAGGTTTCTATTGGCTATATTGTACTTCATAAGCGATAGATTGTCATATCATCTTGGGTTTCAGAAATATAAAAACTACTTTCATGTTCTGCAGCTGATAATATTCCTATAATATGTTTCATTGCAAATTGAAGCTTTGTCGCTATATCATTATAGGATGCCTTGAATGTCGGACTCCAACAACCTGTTGGATAAAACATATCTGTTGTGTCAGATTCGATAATCTGTAAATACAGAAGTTTGATGGTTCTAGCAATATTACTGCCTATAGCACAAACTATTTCGTTAGCATGATTACTGATAGACAAGTTTATAACTTTTGCTTTCAAATTAAGTTTGTCAAGTGCATACATCAAACCGTCATCCGTACTGCAGTCAAAGATAATGTCATACCTGTTCAGAACTTCTTGTACAGTTTTCTTTATCCCCTCATTGTCAATGGATAGTTTTATTCCAGAGTCCAAAGCCTTACTCGGAATCTCACATTGCACAAATGGGGAAATGGAATGCAAAATACTACTTAGTTCATAAGTTTTATCAGATACGCCTGAAAGAAAATCGTAGTCCGAACGGCAAATATTACCTGGCTCTTTTAGGTCAATATCATAATAGTCCAAATACTTTGCGCCACATCTCACCAATGTCGTAGCCACCATACTGCCGATGGCTCCGATTCCTATAATCAAAATTTTCTTTTCGGCTACTTTTGAGGGTAAGCTTCCTCTTCCGAAGAAATAGTTATAAGAACAATTGTAAGTCGTAGCCCAGTCAATCAGTGTTTTTGTAAACGCATTATTGATGATTGGACGTCCACCACATCTTGTTTTTTCTGATTTGATGGGGAAGTCGTTAGCTTTAAGCATTGCTACTTGCCATCGTGTTTCACCATTTGGAATTTTATAACCACAAAACAAAGGGACTCTCTTGGCTTCATTCTTCCTTTGTGACCACATTTTTAAAAACTCCATCTGACTCCAGGAGAACAAGGAAGACATGTCGGTATATAACTCAATTATAAATTTGCCATATACGGATGGTGCTTTGTCTAAAAAACAATAGATTCCCTCAAACTTGATTTGTCGTTGCATTCCTTGTTCCCATTGGCAACTGTACTGAGCATTGTGCACCTTGCTATTAAAAGTGTTTGCCAAAAAGGTGTCCATTCGTTTGCCATCATGACAGCCAGGCACTAACATTACTAAATCCACAGTACCATAGTCTCCATGAAGGAATTCATTCGATGTATCCGTATAGAAGAAATTGTAATAGATATCATCTATCAATTTGCGCTCGACAACCAATTCTTCATAATGATTATCTTTTTCCTTTCTGACATAGTACTTGTCTATCCATTCTTTTAGACGTGACAAGTCTATCAGAAATTGCGTCTCGGCATCTTCCACTTTTGGTGTATGCAAGCAGACGAAACCAGAACGCATGATATGTGGATAGGTTATCAGAGAAGTATTGAAAAAGTTTATGGGCTCTTTATCATCTATCTTGAAAGGATAGGAGGGGCTGATGGCTACTTTCCATTCCAAAGGAGATAGACCATCTTTAGTCTGAGTTTCAATAACAAAGTGCTTGACAGAGTTTTCTTCTTTTATTTCACTTTTCAGCTGCACAAAAGATAACTTGTCAATAACTTTTTCAATAGTTTTCTCGTTAATCATCTTTAGCCAAATCTTTGAGGATTCTTTGGATATGAAACACCTGTAAATCCTTCTTTTTTCTTATATCCGTCATCTTCCTTTTCCTCATATTTCTTGTTCTTTGGGAAATAGAATGGCAAGAAGACTTCTTCATTTGACTCTATGTTTCTAAGCATAGCATCCATTTCAGCTTTCAAAGATTGTCGCTTAAACGAGTCCATTGCTGCAACAACATCGTTGTTGCTATTTCCTGGATCATAAAGATGGAAACTGTCTTCGGCTATATTGTCACGAATATATTCCATTGTCAGTTTCAAGTCTTCCCACAATCCTGCAGAGTTCTTTCCGTCCAAAGCTTTGATACTTATCAGTTCCAAGAGGAACGATTTGTAGTCTTTATTATTATGCTTTTTCCAAATCTTCAACAGACGAATAACCTTACGTTCCGTGTTCTTTCCACTGATGTGATCAATCTGCTTGCTTATGTTGGTCTTGGTGTATGTTCCCTTTTTGAATCCCCATTGGTCTTCATTGAAACAGAGATTCAAGTCTTTTGTCTTGCTGTAGTCATCATCGGATAACTCTCTACCTGGAACGACATCAATCTGTATTGGTAACTCGTCACCATCCTCTATAGGAAACTCCAAACCTACAGAAACTTTTTGCTTTCTGACAACATTACTGCCATATTCCTGTACCAATATGTCATACACATCATCAAACATGGCTTGTAGTGTGTCAAATGAGTCACGTTTGAATGGCTCTACTACATCCATATCAAACTTGATGTTTGTGGCAGTATGTTTAGCTATGCTTCCAGAATTGAAAGCTGTATATTTCTTGTTGCCATAGTGGTCGGATAACACCTTTTTGATATTATCACGTTTGGCTTGCACTTTATCAACAAACTTTTGGACGTGATGCAACTTATGTGTTTGCAAAACGTCGCTTAAATATTTATTCTTATCAAAACTCATATTTCTAACCCTTATTTTATGTTATTAGCTTTCATTTCTGCTAAGACTTCTTTGCAAACGTCTCTCTGATAGGGAAAATTACTAAAAAACTCTTTTGCAGCATTTTGCTTTTGAGCATCTTTTGATAAAGCATAATCGTGATATTTGCTTATTAATTCATCTTGATGTTCATATTCATAATCATCCTTATTCAACTCAGAAGCTCTTTCTCGTGCTATTTTCTCTGTATACCCAGATTCTATCACTTCATATTGTCTTGTGACAACGTTGAATTTTGCTACTTCGTATTTGCCATTTATGTTTGGCTGTGATATGTATTTCTGTATCATACTGATTTCTTTAATTAAATTTTTATTCTTCCACCACTGCAAAGTCCTCTTTGTGTAATCCACGAATGGCTACAGCGTAGCCTCCGAAGTCAAAGACTAGCTGACGGTCACGGTCGATACGGACGATGTATCCCTCGCATCCTTTGAAAATGCCTGTTTTCACACGTAGTTTTACATGGTCTTTGGCAAATTTCTCGAATGGGTCTCTAAGAAAGGTCACTCTCTCCGGATTCTCTTTCAAGACTGTCATAAAAGGTTGCATCACCTTGTCGCTAATAGATGCAGGCTCACCCTTGCTTCTGTCATTTACTAAATGATATTGTGGGTAATGTGCTCTTAGAAAATCTTGCAAGTCGCCAGTTTCGCCCTGCAAGAATACAAGTCCGCTAATGGTTGGCTTCAATTCTTTCTTTACTCCTCCGTTCTCGTTCTTTTGTCTGTATGTAAAAGAACGATGGATAAAACATGCATGGGAAGATTCTGGATTTGCCTTATTATAGGCTTCCATTTTTCTTTCAAAAACCTGGGCTGTCTTGTTATGGATAAACAGATAACCCCAAGGCATTCCTTCTATACCTGGATCCGATTTTTTATCAGCCCCAGTAATGTTGATGCCCTTTGGTAAGCGCTTGCTTACGTCGGCTGTAGAAGGTGAATTCAAGCAGTCCTGCGTCATTTTCTCTTTCTACTTTATGTTCTTGGCTACAACCATACATGATGATTGATGAAGCCTAGCTACTTTTATGTAATTATGCATAATCTTAATATCTTATGAGCATTAGTCGATATAATCTTGCACATGCTTATTTATTTTACATTCGTTGCTCATTCTTATTAGGAATGGGCAAAGCATTCGGAAACAAACGAAAATCCGCAATTTAGAGGAAGCATATAATGCCGATTAGCTAAACATTTGTAGTATATTTTGGGAGCTGCATACAAAAAATGATAAAATTTGACAGATAATTCAGGGAAAATTAGTATTTTTGCAATTAGTTATATCATTCCTAATAAGAATGGGCGAAGTTTGCTAAACATTTCCACAAAGTGGTTTTGCGGGTGAATTTACGATAGTTCCTTTACAAAGGGTACACTTTTCTTATATATAAAAAAAGAGTTATCAGAATAGGTCTAAAAGCAATAACCTGTTCTGATAACTCTTTTCTATGCTAGCGTATTCACCGTTTTTTGCTCTAAAAACGGGCAGTAATCACCTGTTGGATGATTTTCTTATTGGCCTCATTGATGGTTGCTACGTCTATTGACTCCAGATAGATTTGTGTTGTCTTGTAGGAATTGTGTCCCATGCCCTCGCTGATGGTGGCTACCGGTATGTTCATGTGCAAGGCTACGCTTGCCCACGTGTGGCGTGCCACGTAGGTGGTCAGCGGTATCTTCAAGCCTATCGTCTTTCCGATATTCTTCAGATTGTAGTTGGTGTTGTGCTCCACCTTTCTGTATGCAGAATAGGGTGTAGCCTCTTTCCCTGTCAGGATAGGTAGCATATAGGGTGAATCCTTGGTTTGCTCGGCATATTTGTCGATGATGTCTTGCATCGGTTTCATCCACTCGATATTGATATTTTGGTGGGTCTTGCGACGGTTATAACTCACCAAACCACATTTCAAGTCGCTCTTTTTCAAGAATGCCATATCTACGAATGCCATGCCTCGCAGATAGAAGCTGAGCAGGAATAGGTCTCGTGCCTTGTCAAGGGATGATCCTCTTGGCAAGTCCAACTTTTCTATCTTGCGAATATCCTTTACAGTAATGGCTCGTTTGGCGGTTCTCACGTTAGCGGTCTGTACGTGAGAAAAGGTATCGTTGGGTGGAGCTTGCCCTGTTTCCACCGCCTTGTTGTAGAGTGTGCGCAGAGTTCGCAGATAGAAGGATACGGTGTTTTGCCCAACTCCTCTGTTGAACAGCCATGCCTGGTACATTTCCATCATCTCGCTTGTCATTTGTGAGAAGGCCAGGTCTTCATTGCCACGGAATTCCATGAATCGGTTGGCTGCATTGGCGTAGTTATTCTTGGTGCCAATGCACTTCATTTGCTCTTTCTTGGCTATCTGCTGCCGGAAGAAGGTAAAGACGCTCTGGCAGGGTGGCAGCTGCTGTATCTCTTTGGCTATATCGTCAATGGTATAAGGGATGCCCTCTGCATCCTTATCACGGATGATACGCTGCATCTGCTTCATCTCCCAATCTATTTGTGACTGGATGAGTTGCAGATGTGCCTGTCGGTTGTTGCGGTTAGAAACAATGATAACCGACTTCTTGTCGTTCCACTCTTCCGGAAAGACATGATAGTCGGTACTGATCCAGCGCAAGTTACGCTGATGAATGAGGTGATAATACAATGTGCCTTCCTTTCCCGGCACCGAGGATGCTCTGAATTTTACTTTTACTGTTGCCATAATACTAACTTTTTATTTGTGAACAATGTTGCTTTTTGGTTATTTACACCTTAATATATATATATAAGCAACGGTATGGCAAGAATGTAGTTGTATATCAATAGCTATTTGGGAACACTTCGTCGTTGTAGCTTCTATGGCTTGTATAACAATTGCAGCTCTGTCTGTCTTCTCCTATGGATAGAGGCAATCTTACGTCTTTGGTATCTGCAAAAGTCAAGATATTCCCTACGTATGTTTCTTTCGCCTTGCTCTATTTTCTGCAGGAGTCGGCTCTTGGGGTACTTTCCATTCCCTAATATCTTATAGGGACCGACATTATAGGCAAGTACGGCAAGGACTAATGAGTCTCTACCGTACTTTCTGAATAGGTTACAGAGTTTTCTCAGGTCAGAACGCAATAGCGAGTCTGCCTGTTGTAAGGTGAGGTTCTTCCTGAACTTCTCATGCGGCAATATCCGATGTCCCCACCCGATATAGGGATAGTTGCGCTTGATGTCGTGCCACCCTTCATAATACTTGATGCACCGCACGGCTCGCTCAAAGGGTGGTAAAGCGAAGATGCCCAAGTCTTTTTGGCTTGGGCTATCTGTTGTGGGTGTCTTGTTCTGTGCCATGATATTCTGGCACAGCAGCAAGAGTGCTATAATGATGTATGTCCGTATCTTTCCTGTCATGAATCTCGTTTTGTTTTACTTTGATGTATTGTCACTTGGCATTCTTCTTGTTGAATATCTCTGCTATCATGGCTTTCACGTCCTCGCCAACTTGCACGAAGTTCTTATAGAGGATGCGCTCACGCTCATCACGGCTCTTGAAGGTGTAGAACTTGGGCAGTGGCATATACTCGCTTTCTTCTTTCTTGATGTCTGCCATATTAAAATCGGTCTTGCAATAGAACTTACTGGTCTTGAACTCGTCGCTCTCCTGTATGTTCATACTGCCATTCATGCCGGTCTTGGTTGCCACAAAGTCTCTTGCCGTCTGTCCGCAGATCCATCCTGTCGGCATATCCGAGATTTTACTGGCTGGCACCAGACTGTCCATATTCTCATTCAGGTTGATGCTCGTCTTGTCTCTGTCGATGGTCACGCCTTTCTTCAACTGCACCACTTTTCCGAAGATGTCGGAGGAAAGCCATTCCAGTGTTTCCTTGCTTCTTGCCGAACCGCTCACCACATTGCCTACTGTGGTGATGATCTTCTGCATACCCACCTTGCCGTAGTCGGCTTCCAACTGTGGCAGTTCCTGGAATCCCAAGGCTACGCTCACTTTGTTGCTTCGGGCTGTACCTATCAGTCGGTCTATCTTATGGAAGTAGAGTGTAGGCAACTCGTCCACGATGATGCTCACTGGGATGTTCTTGCCCTGCCCTGTGTTCACTCGTGTCACCAGTCGGTTGAGGATTAGGGCATTCAATGCTCCGATGATGCTCTCCATTTCTGGGTCATTGGCTATCAGCAGATAGCTCGGATTCTTCGGGTCACTGACTTTCAGGTCAAAGTCATCACCGTCCTTGTGGAATATCCAATAGCTTTCCTTGGTGGCAAGACGTGAGGTATAGACACGCAGGGTACCAATCATACCTTCCAACTGCTCCATCGCCTTGTTCTTCAAGGCGGTCTGGAACGGTCCCAATAAGGGTGCTACCTCATTGTCGGTCTCCAGCACATTGAAGATGGTCTGGTAACTTTCGTTCAAAAAACTGAGGATATGGGGCATATCGCTGTACTTGCCTAACCAATAGGCTGGCTCTACTTCTTCTCCTGCATGGTTAAACACCTTTCCGGTCGGCTTCATCTGCATGGTCTTCGGGTCAAGTACTTTCTCTGCTATCAGCATCTTGCCGTCCTTGTCGTATGGCTCCTTGCCATAGTTGATGAAGAAGTAGATACAGGCGGCGAGGAAGTTGACGGCTGATGTCTGGAAGAACTGGTCGCTGCCGCCACCGCCTTCTTTCTTGCCTTTTTGCAGGGATTCAAGCAATGTCTCTGCGGTCTCGCTCGCTGCTGCCAAGTTATTGATATACTTCTGTTGTATTGGGTTCACTCGCTTGGAGTATTCCACATCCACAAAGTTGATGATGTTGAACTTGCAGCCTTCTGGCAGTTTGCCCAACTGTTGGTTCTTCTTGTAGTGGTAGTACAGTTTGGTTGCCAAGGTCGGGAACTTGTAGTCGTAAACGACCATGGCAAAACCTTTTGCACTGTGCTGACGGATAAACGGCTCGATGATGGAGAATGTCTTACCGCTACCAGGCGTACCCACCACCCAAGTCCCTCGGAATGGGTTCACGATGTTCACCCATCCCTTGCGGAACTTGCACTTATAGTAGTAGCGCATAGGGATATTCACGCTATATTTGTTGTATTCCTCCTTCTGGCACTGCTCAAAACTCTCGTTCTCAAAGTTAAAACGGTCTTTCATCAGTCCTTCCTTCAGGAACTTCGAGATGTTATCCAAGGCTACATGCACCAGTACGGTTCCGATGATGGTTGCCACCATATATAGGATGATGTTCAATCTTAGGGTATAGAGACGAGTGTCCATCGCATAGCCGAAGAGCCACACGGACAGTGTCAGCAGTCCCACGCCACTTACCAGTGGGTACAATACCTGCTTTCGGGCATCAAACTCCAGATGCTTCTTGTTTCTCGTGCCTACACAGGTGATGCACACCAACAGAAATGTCACCACCTTGCTATACACCAGGTTTCCGTCATGGTAGATAAACCACTGCTTGATGCGGTCGTGCAGGTCGCACACCACACCGCCAAAGCCGTCTATCGTCCTTGGGTCTATGGCATACTCAAAGAACTCCATCAACACGGATATGTAGATGACCGCCCTGAATATCTTGTAAAATCCTTGTAACTCCTTGCTTTCTTCCATGTTATTTCAGAAAAATCGGATTGAATGAGTCTGCCGACAATACATCGCTATAGTTTACTTTCAGCGATATGGTGCGACCGCTGATTTGATTCTCCGTCATTTCTATCGTCAACTTCTTGTCATTCGGGAATGTCATTTTCCGAATGACTATCACGTTGCGGTAGCCATAACGGAATCGCTTGGTCTGCTCCAACGTAAACACTGGATGCAACTCGATCATCTGCGAATTGGTGGCCTTGACGGTCTTCTTATCCGTCAGTTTCAATCGTATTTGGTCTATATCAAATGGTATATGCGTCTTGTTCTCCACCGAGAAGTCCAGGAAGAAATAGTCGCCCGATGAATAGATGTTGTTCAGTCGCATCACCATTTTATGGGCTTTGGTCTTCACATTGTTCACATGGGCTTCCGAACTCCATATCTGGCGAGCATATCGAGCCATGTCAGTAGAGGACAAGGTTACGGCAGGGTTGTTATAGGCATTCTTCTCTATCTGTTGTATCTCCTTATCCGTCACAGCCTCTTGCAGCCTCGTGGTATAGAGTAGCGCATATTGGGTGCGGTATCGTTCTGTCACGATGGTCACGATGGCAAGCACTTCGCCATCTTCATGCAGTCCTTCCTTGGGCTTAAGACGCACGGTATTGTTGATGGGTTGGTCTCCTGCTATCTTATCGGTGGATATATCCACAAAGCGGATGGGTTCACTTGCCGTGATGACTGTAGTCACTTGCTCGTTCACAGTCAGCTGCTCCATCTCCTGGTAGGTGCAGGGCTGATAGCTCTCCGCACAGGTCTGTTGTGCCATCATCGGAGTGGCACTTATTGCACACATAATCAGTGTGCCAATGGTCTTCTTGATATTCATATTCTTTGGATGTTGATGTTTACTTACTCTTGGTCTCTTTGCTATTAATTAGATACACAAAGGTTCCGTATTTCAACTTTACCTTGTTCTTCTTGATAGCCTTGCCTATGGCATTGCTTGTTTTCTGATAGGCATTCTGCATGGTCTGCATGCCCCACTGCGAAAAACTGCTGCCAGTATTGGGGGTGTTCATATCCACATTGCCGGTTACGGCTCCGCTTACCACGTCTTTGCTGGTCTCTCGGAACTGGCTGCTTGGTACATACAAGCCTTCCATGCCGTCTGTGTCATAGAGTGACAGGTTGATTTTCACTATCTCGTCATCCACCAGCACGCTTTTCACCGTTCCTTTCACTCGTTGCGAACTGAAACCGCTCATGGTGGCATACAGGTATGCACCTTTCTTCACCACCATCTCACCGATTTCCACATCATCAAGCAATCGCAAGCGAACACGGCTTCCATCCATAGCCTTGATGTTTTCGTCAATGATGGCCTTTATCAGTGTAGGCTCTTTCTCGTTTACTGCCAAGGTGTTGAAATAGTCTGATGATGTCTTCACCTTTTTCACCACCTCACTTGGCTTGTCATTCTCGTCTGCTTCCTTTCGGGCATTCTCATTCACCTTGATTTTGCCCTCAATGTTGATACCGCCCTTGGCTGTAGCTGTTGTTTCATCGGATGCAGTTGCTGAAGACGATGAGTTCTGTTGCGTGGCTTGCTGTCCCTTCAGCCTTGCTTCGGCAAGTGCCTTGTTCAGCTCTGCCAACGCCTCGTTCTCTCTTTGTCGCTCATGGGCTTCTTGCGCTTCTCTCGTTTTCTCCAGTTCAGCTTGCCTCTTGGCTTCGGCATCCAACTGTTGCAGTTCTGCATCCGAATACTTGCTTTGGTATTCTTCTTTTTCTTGCTCATTGTCTCGGTCTATATTTTCCACGGCACTATGGTCTTCTATCTTGCCGTAGGCGTTCAACATGTTCTCATACTTGCCTCCAATACCGTCACCGCCCTTGATATGAGCTTGTGGAAGGTTCGGATTCAGATATTCCGTGGTCTGCATATTGGCATCCTTCTTCTCCGCCACCTTGGTATCAAAGAGGTCGAAGATAAAGTAGGAGGCACCAAGCAGTGGAAGATAGACAATCGCAGGTAGCATGTACTTGGGTTGTCTGAAATTGATTCTTTCTGTCAGCTTCATCGTTATTTGTCTTTATGAGGATGGCGTGCATCCTCATTGGTCCTTACTATGTTCTTTGCATTCCCCATATTCTGATGGCGAGCCTTTATCAGCGAGTCCTGTCTCTCCGTGGCGGTGCGTCGCTCTCCCTGATAGTGATAAGCTCTTGCCATGCGATAGATGTTGAAACTGAAGCTCACACCTACAAAACCGAACACGATGACCAGGAACAGTGTCTTGTGCAAGTCAGCAAACCTCTGTACCTTGGCGGCAGCCTTGTCTATCTTGCACATCTTGGCAAACTTCCTTCCGGCTCTCACGTCTCGCTCATAGCGTTCCTTGTATTTGGGGTCGTCCTTGTCGGGCATTTTCTCCCCAATGAGCATCTGCTTAAATCCTTTTGTGTTCATCTTGTTACAATGTTAAATGTTCAATGTTAAGTGCTGAATTAGGCATGCGCCATAAAGGTATTGAATTCTTCACTCTTCACTTAATCAATAGTTGCTCTTCGTCTTCTGGTCAATATCCTTATTGAGCAAGGTTCTCCAGTTCACTATCAGCAATCCATGTGGGTTGTTGTCTGTCCTCGGAACTCGTTTCAGTTGTCCTGCCGTCACCAGTTCACGTGTCAGAACATTGGTTCTGCGTTCGATGCGCTGTCTGCCGTAATAGGTAAACTCCATCTTTTCCTTGTCAAACTTGATGCTGTCACAGAAGATGCTGAACACGGCACTCGTTCCCATGATGTTGGAGTAGAATCCCTTCTCCTTTAGCGTATTGTACTGTGCCAATCCTGTCTCATCCACCAGGTACATGGCTTTCTCCATAGTATATTTGATGTACTTGTCATCAGGTGCCAACGTAAAGAAGTAGTGATGGAACATCTCGATATGACTCTTTGCTTCCACATCCAGTGTCTCATCCATCGTCGTACGCTGCACCAGGATAGGTACGTTGCCATCCAACACATAGATTTTGTTCTGTGCATCCACCACCATGTTCTTCGCAGTCCAGATGCTACTGATACTTATCAGCACGCACCCAACCAGAAACAGACTACAGATGATAGTCACCAACTTCACCTTATTCTCTAAATTCTTGATTACCATTGCTATTTCGTTTTTTACCTTTTTACTCTTTTACCTTTAATGAACAACATGGGCAAGTGTCCCCTGTGCCGACATTTTGGCTTGCTGTGCCACACCCTCACCGAAGTTTCTGGTAGAGAATGCGGTATCGCCCTCAGGAATCATCCAAGCTGCCAAGTCTGGAACCAAATTCAGACACTTCAAAGCCACGATGCTTGCTGCCATCAGATACCCTGCCGAGAAGAACGAGTTCTGCAAATATGCCGCCATCGTCTGCTCACTGGCGGTGATAGCCGTCAGGTTCTCCACCTGTATGCAGAGCACAATGTCGAAAAGCAACAGTACGTAGAAGCCTACGAAGTACAGCATCGCTCCATAGAAATGCACCGTCAGATACCTTGTCAGCCACTTCGCCCAACTGCTTTCCCATTTCGGCAAGAGCGAGAATGCCCATTGTATCGGTCCGAATATCGTCAGCATTCCCAACAGTATCTGCTGGCAATAGATGGTGCTCCACCAACCGATGCGGAAGACGATCAATGCTATCAGCATCACGATCTTGTCGATGTTCACTACGGCTCCTGCCGTCAGCGATGTGAACCACAGCTTGGCTGCCTCCTTCTCCATATTGGTCACTTCATCCACACCAGTCTGCTCCATGGTCGATTCCACCAGATTCGGGTCTGTCGTTCCCTTATGGGCAATGTCTGCTTGGGCTTGTACATTGGTGTACATCGTGTCTCTAGTGTAGATAAGCTGTTGCACCTCCGTAAACTTATCTTCTATCTGTGTGGCTTCTGCCTCATAGAGGTCATGGGTATAACTGCCGATGGAGTTGGGGATGTAACTCAAAAAGTCCAACACGCACCAACTGCTGCCACTGTTCGTCATGCCGGTATCGGCAGGTGGGTACCACCAACATAGGATGATACTTATCACCAGTGGCTTGAATAGTTTCATCACATCCAGTGGTTCATGCTTCACCATCATCTTGTAGGCCATGTTCGCTGCCACGACGATGGAGAAGAGGGCTGCTAATGCCATACACATCTGTACAACCCACCAAAAAGGTCCGTTTGAGCCTGTAAAAGTAGCATCACACAGAAACTCGTTGGTCTGGAAAATCACGTCATCAATCTCTTCTTCTAGGATGTTGATGCCGAAGTCGGATAATATGCTGCTGTTGTCTGCCATATCTTTTTATCTGTTTACTGTCAATTCATTGTCATCATCATCAGGCCCATTATTGTCATCGCCTGATGACGTGTCGTTTCTCACTGTCATTCCTGCCTCTCGCCATTTGCTGGATGCACTGCTGATGATGCTTCGTTTGTTGGCAGTCTGGTAGTTGCCGTTTGCTGTCAACAGTTCCTTGGTCTTGTTGGCATTCGACATCTGCACCAGTTGCTTCACCAGTGTCTCATTCTGTTTCGCCACATCTGCGTAAATCTGCAGATACATCTTCTTGCGCTTGGCATTAGGCATATAGGCATCCTTGGTGGCTTTGATGGCTGTCTCATAGACATGATAGTATTCTGTCCAACGTTGCTTGTCACCGATAGATCCGCCTACAGGCAGGATGCGGTCGATGTTCTTCTTGAAGGCATCCATCTTGCTGTTTATCTTGCTTCCTTCCACCTTCCATGCCAGATCTACCTGTCGGTCTGCCATGTTCAGTGCTTCTATCTCCACTCTCTTGGTCAGGGCAGAGTCGATGGCTTCAGCATATTCCACCTGATTATAGGCTCCTATACCTGCCGTGGTACGATAACCGAGTTTGTTCTTGCTTGCAGCCGATTTCATGTAGCTGCTATGCAGCAACCGGTAGTACTCCGTTGGCGATAGGCTACCACTACCGGTTTCCATCACCGTTATCTGGTTCTTCTTAGCACTGTCGTGGTTGTATGTCACACCATTTTGGGCTCTGCCTGTCATGGCTATGCCCAATATCATCATGACGGCTACTGCCTTTATCTTCTTTCTGTCCATATCTACACCTTATTATATATAGGAATTATTTTTCAAGTTTTCCTGCCACTCGCCACCGCCCGAAGGCATCCTCCAGTATTTGCTGCTTGCTCTTGGTCCGATACACTTTTTCTTTCCAATAGCCGATGCGCACTTGGATATACCGCCACGACTCAAAGTAGCTTTTGTTCAGATGCTTCTCTATGTTGTCGAGCGAGGAATTGATGCTTTCCAGCACCACTAGCAGGTCTGCCGTCGAACATGCTGCTGCTCCTGTGGCATACAGCACCAGGTCGCTCACGCTCTTGTACAGGTATTCTCCTTCCTTGGCGATGTTCTCTATAGCTCGCTTGTTGATACCTATCAGTAGGGTGTCGGCAATCGAGATGCGCTTTCGTTTGATGACTTTTTGGTTGTAGTCATCCAACAGCTTCTTGTAGTCTGAAATCCTGTTGCTCACACCCTCGTAGGTGGAATATACATTCAGACTGGTTCTGAGACTCTGGTACAGCACGTCTATCACATCGAACGCCCTGGTGTACTTATCCAGATCCACGTTTAGTTCCTTATATGCCTTGGTCGCATCATTGCTGTAGCTGTGCAATAACTTGTTACTGTACTCCAAGGTGCTTCTTGCAAGCAGCAGACTTCGCTGTTTCTTGTGGTCATTGATGTATGCTTCTACACTGCTCACATCAAATCCCCATTGAGCGAATGTTTTAGAGGGGAGGGCGAGGAACATGATTGCTGTCAGCAATGTCCTCACAATGCTCAATCTTTGCTTCTTGCTCACCAACCCTGCAACCCTCTCCGCTGCATCAGCCTTGTATTCTTTTCTATTTCTCATTTTCATTGTCTTCATCATTGAATTTTCCGTGATAGTCATCCGAATGCTTGGTGTTCGCTGCTTTCCTTAACCAGCGTTTCTTGCATTTCTCCACCAGTGTTAACCGTCTTCCTTCATCAGCATTGATATGGGGAGCGATGTCCATCAGCACATCGATGATGTTGCGCTTATAGTGCATCATCTTCTCCAACGACACTAGGTCGGCATATATCTTCGTGATTCTGCTGTCCACCTCTCTGGCTATCTCCAGTCTGTCACTCGACCATAACAGATGATAGGTATCATCGGTGGTATTGTCTTCCACGGGTGCGCTCTTGGCATATTCGGTGATTATCTTGCACAACGGATATTCCTGTGCTATTTCCGATATGCGCTTGTTCACCTCGTTGGCCTTTTCCTGTTCCGTCTTGCTGGCATCGAGCGTTATCACATCCACCACCGATGTATGGGTGTATTCCGATGTCAGTTCCCAACTGATCTGCATAATGGCTCTGTGTATCTTGATGCCGAGAAGGTATTTCGGCTTTCTGGCTATCTTTAGGGTTGCCTTGAAGGTGATGATGCCGTTGATGTTGGGCATGGTGGCTTTTCTTATATATGTATAGCCACTCCATGTTCCTTCTCCTTGCCAAGTCAGATTGTAGGCACTCCTGCAGTCATTCATGATGGCTGGTATGCGATAGTAGTCATCGGTTGCCACCTCATTGTCCTTTCCTGCCTCGGCCTTGGCTTCCTCTATTTCCTTTTGCTTATGTTGCCATGCTGCCAGTTCTTTGTTCAACTGGTCGATGGCGGTCTTGTTCTTGTTGTATTGTTCCCGATATTTGGCTGCATCTTCCACACTCGCATTGGCGATCTGTTTGAGTAGTGACTTGTTCTCTTTCTCCAACTGACTGATTTGCGATTGCAAAGAGGCTACCTTGGCATTGGCTTCCTGCTCCTGCTTATACAAATCTGAGAGGTCAAGGTTGTTTTCTGTCACAGATGTTGTCATGGCGCATTTCTTGCTGTGGTCATTCAGCGAACCGCCACAACTCTTGCATTTGTATTGTGTGGTGCCTTGCCCCAACGGCACACCGTCGCTGCATGTCACACTAATGGTCACGCTCTCGCATCCCTTCAGTTTGGCGGCATCGGTTGCCTGATAGTAGTTGCGTGCATCACTGCCTATATAATAGGTATAGCCTTCCTCGTTGTCATTCCATTCGCTCAACCGGGCTTGCAGTTGTGCCTTGAAGGTGTTCAAGTCCATCGAATAGGAGTCGAAGACGGCCTCATACACTTCTTCTGTTTTGTTCCAGCTCTTATACACCTGTATCTCATAGGCGTATGCCTTCTGTTTCTGTCCTTTCTTCTTGCTGCTGATGATATAACTGTCCATCCAGTAGTTGATGCTGTAGCTAAAGCCGTCTTTCAGGTTGTTCTTTTGCTGCACCTTTGCTCTCGACCATCCAGCATGATTCTCCGAATTTTGTAGGATAGCTTCTCTCTGACTGCTGTTTGGATAGAAGTTGACATCTTTGGTGTTGATTCTGTACCAGTGGTCGCCTTTCAAGATGCTGTTGTCATCGGTGGGCGGTACATAGTCGCACAGTTTTTCTCGTCCTTGGTCTCGTCGGGCGATATACCATCTTTGCGTGTAGTAGTTTCCTGCTGTCTCATCCAGATAGTCGGTCATCCAAGAGGTGAGGTTATAGTTGGCAAGAGAGAAAAGTCCTGCCACGTTGTCCTTGCCTCCAATCATGCCCAAGAGGGTGTTGCCTACGCTCTTGTCGAGACTTTTGAACAGCGAGGAATAGTTATCCACAATGTCGATGGCTGCACTGAGCTTGCCTTGGAAGAGGTCGTTGAACTGGCTGCTCTGCAACAGGGCATTGCCGATATTGTTCATTCCTGCTCCTGCAAGGTTGGCTCCTGCCTTATACAGATTGTCGATGTCGGCTTTCAGATTGTCTACTGTAAAATTGCCTGGCACCTTCGACAAATCGTCCAACATCTTCTTCCAATCCACGTTGCCAATCTCTGAAAGTTTCAGTATGGCAGCTATCTCCTGGTTGATTTGTAGAAAGGCGATGTCCGAGAATGTGAGGGTGCTGTTTGTTACCACACTCTCAAACTGCATGCACAGGTTCTTGGTGTCATCACATATCTTCATCAGATAGGTTCCCCAATACAGGGCAGTCTGTGGACTTTTCAGCATCATTCCTGCCACCGTCCATATCTTCGGCATGATTTTGCCCGACACCATATTGTAGATACGGCGGTAATAGTAGTTCTCTGTGCTACTGTTCCAGATGCCCAACTCCGTCATTGCCTTGCGTTCCAAGAATTTTGAGGCGAAGATGCCGGCACTTGCCACTTCTGCTGCATTATAGTGCTTCAAGATGTTCTGCACCTGCTCGTTATAGTATGCCTCTGCCACGGCTTCTGTTCCGTAGGCAGCAGCCATAGCAGCCACCGTCTGCTTGTCATAGTTTACGCTGTAGTACTGTGCGTCAGCCTTTTCCAACACACAGACTATCAGCATTATGATGGATAGAAGTCGTTTCATTTTCTTTACCTGTCTTTCTTTTGTTATTACCAAATCCTTACACTAACATGTTAGTGCTTTTTGCTCCAATCTTGTGGATTATGCTTCAAGCTCTTTAATTTTTCCATCATACTCCAGATGCTGATAGACAGTGGAACGTAGTCCCATGTCGTGTCTGTACTCTTGCATGATATAGTTGGCTTTCTGCATAGCCACTTTCACACGATAGTTGAAGGAACAGAATGTTTTCATCAGCCAACTCTGCTGCTCCAATACCGACATCACCAACTGGTGTCGCATAAACTCCAAGTCGTCGCCTCTCAGCATTTGGCATGGATCACACAGTATTCTTGACATTGCATGGTTATAGGCTTTTCGAGCATCAAATTCCTCCTTATGCTTTGCCTCTGTTTCTTGCAATGGTTCTGTCTCTTTCTTCTGCATACCATCCGTATCGGCAAAAGATGTAGCTTCTTTAGCTTCATTTTCCGCTATATCTTCCTCGGATTTTCTTTTGGATTCTACACTTTGATGTCTTGCATCATATTCTGCATCATGATAGGCATCCAACTCTTTTTCTGTCATGCCAAGATGTAGTCCTACGTCTTCTAGAGTTTCTTTGACATGCTCCACCAACTCTGGTGTTACATGTCGTATTTTCAACAGTTGTTTCTCTGTACAAGCACACAGGTCTTTATATGTCCATAATTCTGAATCATGGAAAGCCTGACGTGTTTTCTCCACCATGCTCGGACGTATATCCCATTCTTCACGATGGAAATCTATAAACCCAACAATATTAATTCTTTTCATCTTCTTCTATCTTTCAATGTTTATTTGTTTGTGTTACTTAACCTCAACACTCTTCCTGCCTGATTTACTTTTTGTGCAAAGGCGAGGCTCTTGCTGATACCACTTGCATCCCAATCTCTACAATAGGCTTCGATGGCTTGCTGATGATTGCATTTCAACTCTCGCTTGTATAGCTTCAATGCTTCCTTCTCCGCTCGTTCCGTGGTGTAGGTCATATAGCACTCATGCGGCTCTTCCACACCATACACATTGCTGGTCTGTCCTCGTCTGATAAAGACCTCACGGAAGAAACTGCGTCCTTCCTTGTTCTCCAGGCGGTTGATGGTGAATATTTTCTTGCAGTCCACATCGGTCAAACCGAGTATTGCCTTGATGGTATCAAAGCGTTCCTTGAACTTGCTCTGGTCGAGCAGCATTACCACATCCGAGTTGTTGATGATGGCCTCCTTCACTATCTCACTTCCGATGATATCCTGTATCTCCTGTGTTACCACACCCACGCTAGCCCAGAATTTTCTGGCGGTCTTATACAGATATTTTATGTATTCCGCCATCATGGGCGAGGCGATGGCCTTCCATGCCTCCTCGATGATGAGCATCTTTCTGTTCTTCTTGATGCGCATCTTCTGCAGGAACACGTCCATGATGATGAGTGTCACCAATGGAAAGAGCAGTGGATCATCCTTGATACTGTCGATTTCGAAGACGATGAAGGTCTCATCAAACAGACTGCTGTCCATATTCTCATTCAGCGTCACATCATGGCTGCCTCCTTTATAGAAGTCCTTCAACAGATAGTTGTAGGATGACAGGTCTATGCCATGCAGACCGTTCTCCTCGCATATTTTCGGCAGTCGCTCAGTACTGAACTCATAGAAAGTGTTGAGACAGAGGTTGCTCACTCGCTTGGTGGTGAAATAGGCATCGTAATACTCGTTGATGACTTGTTCTATCAGTCTGTCTTCGGTCTTGCTTACTGTGCCTTGACTTCCTTTCCATATCAGCATCACCAGGTTCTTCAGGAATCCCAACTTCTCGATGTTCCATTCCTCTCGTCTGATTTTGAATGGGTTCATCGTGATAGGATGCTCCTCGGTATAGGAAATGTATTTGCCACCAAAGTATTCACATAGTCCTTCATACGAGTTTCCTGTATCTACCAACACGATGTCAGTGTCCTGCTCATGGGCTTGACGCACCATGGAGTTAACATAAAAACTCTTGCCGCTTCCCGAAGGACCGAGGACAAAGAAGTTGCTGTTGTCGGTCAGCTTGTTTCGTCCCTCTTTTCCTGATATGTCGATGGCTACTGGTACTCCTTGGCGGTCGGTATAATAGACCTTAAAGGGGGTGTCTTCGCTATGTACTATCTTCTCCTTGTACATCAGGCAGGTAGCAGCGTCGCCCAAGGTCATAAATCTGTCGTAGTCGTCATTCATCCCATAGCAGTTGCCGGGAAATGAATTGACAAACAGTTCCAATTGGTTATAGGCTCGCTTCGAAATATGGATGCCCATCCTGCCAAAGGCATTCTCTAGATGGTTGGTACACTTTTGAATGTCTGTGTCTGGACTCACCGTCACTATCAGATTATAGTGGGTATATACCAACTGCTTGTTTTCTCTCGCTATCACCTCCTGCACTCGCTTGATGTCCTCTACGGCAATCAGATTGCTTGGGTTCGGCATGCTGGCATGGCGGTTCTTCTTTTTGTCTAGCAGTGCAAGCTCACGCTTCTGGTTCGGTACAAAGATGATTTGGTTATACACCACACTCTCCACACCTGGTATGCTGTCCACCAATGCTACCAGATCCACTGGCATGCTGGTGTTGTTCACCTCGATATTGGTGAATGGGCGTATCAGTGTCGGCAGATTAGCGCAATCCACATCCACAAGACTATACACCTTGCAGCGTCTGTCACCCATACCTATCATCTCGTCATCCACCTTGAATCCTGTCATGCTCACCATCTTGTCACGGAAGTTCATGGCAAAGAAACGGTCAACATATTGGCTTGCCTCTTGCTTGTTCAAGAACTTCGACTTGATACCGGCATCCTTCAGCTGGTCTTGCACCTTTCTGATTTTCACCAGGAAATCTCGCCACTTCTTGTTGTCGAAAGACATCAGACGGCTCTTCTTGTTCTCCTGCGTAATGGTCAGATAGGTCATGCTGTCTGTATATTCTCTTCCGTTGAAATAGCGGAAGTAGGATTCTGACAGGAACTCATGTCCCTTGCCACTCTCATCCTTAAACTGCTTTCTGGTAAAGATGTCTTGCTTGTGCAGGGCATAACCTTCACCCAGTGTCTGTGTAATGGCTGCAAACAGGTTAGTGAACTCATAATAGCTGTCTATATTGGCAGAATACTTCTGCACTGGATTCTCCATTCTCAGGATAGCAGAATATTCTCCAGTCTTGGTATAGAGCACACCGATACCGTCCGTGTCTTCCACGGAGAAGTAGATGTCTTCAAAGATTTTCTTCCGTTTGCCACCAGTGCCAAAGGCATAGACCGATATGGCCATGCCAATGCAGGTTGCCACGAAAAATAAGATTACATATAGTACCATATTCGTTTATTCTTCAGTTTCTTCAAACAATAGTTCGTTAATAATTCAATAATGTGCTAAGCAGCTATACGCTGTAAGC
>ERZ791746.335-NODE-335-length-45709-cov-10.241315_pt1 | contig 45709 bp, 38 predicted proteins | sample MGYA00510038_ERZ791746 | MGnify/ENA primary metagenome ERZ791746 (study PRJEB30046, sample SAMN00792018) | human gut metagenome | study: EMG produced TPA metagenomics assembly of the A metagenome-wide association study of gut microbiota in type 2...
CAAAGCTACAACCAAACCTCAAAGTGTAAAAGGTGCATTTCTTCGAATGCTTACTCCTATTGCAACAGAAAATGATCACTTACAGGATTCCGAACCGTTTCAGATCTTCGTCAGGGGAAGTAATGCCGCCGATGCCGAACTGCTCAACCAGCACTTTGGCCACATTGGGTGAAAGGAAAGCCGGCAAGGTGGGCCCCAGGTGAATATGCTTTACGCCCAGACTCAGCAAGGCCAGCAGGACAATGACGGCTTTCTGCTCGTACCAGGCAATGTTGTACACGATGGGCAGTTCGTTGATATCATTCAACTGGAAAACTTCCTTCAGTTTCAGGGCAATGACGGCCAGTGAGTAGCTATCGTTGCATTGTCCGGCATCGAGCACACGGGGGATTCCCTGAATGTCGCCCAGCGGAAGTTTGTTGTAACGGTACTTTGCGCAACCGGCCGTCAGGATGACCGTATCTTCCGGAAGGGCCCGGGCAAAGTCGGCATAGTAGTCACGGCTCTTCATGCGTCCGTCACATCCGGCCATGACCACAAACTTACGGATGGCACCACTCTTTACAGCCTCAACTACCTTGTCGGCCAGTTGCATCACCTGATTGTGGGCAAATCCGCCGACAATCTCTCCCTGCTCCAGTTCCACGGGCGGCTGGCACTGTCTGGCCAGGGCAATAACTTCCGAGAAATCCTTATGACCATCGGCATCTGCAGCAATGTGTCTGCATCCGGGATAGCCTGTCGAATTGGCCGTGAACATCCGTTCCTTATAAGTGGCATTTTCCAGCGGAGGAACAATACAGTTGGTCGTAAAGACAATCGGGCCGTTGAACGCCGTAAACTCTTCGCGCTGTTTCCACCAGGCATTTCCATAGTTGCCCACAAAATGCTTGTACTGCTTGAAAGCCGGATAATAGTGTCCCGGAAGCATTTCGCTATGCGTATATACATCCACTCCCGTACCTTCGGTCTGGCGCAGAAGTTCCTCCAGATCGTGCAAGTCGTGTCCGCTGATCAGGATGCCCGGATTCTTCCCTGCTCCGATGTTCACTTTCGTCAGTTCCGGATGACCGTATCGGGTGGTATTGGCCTGATCCAGCAAAGCCATCACCTGTACCCCGTATTGTCCGGCTTCAAGCACCAGTGCCACCAGTTCGTCTGCACTCATCGCCTGCACGGTGATACGTGCCAGAGCCGACTGCATAAAGGCATGGATGGCATCTTCCGTAAAGCCCAGACGCATGGCATGCTCGTGGTAGGCAGCCATTCCCTTCAGTCCGTACATCAGCAGTTCCTTCAGCGAACGCAGATCTTCGTCCGGTTCTCTCAATACACCGACAGAAGCTGATTTGGCCAGGTATTCTTCTTCCTCTCCGCACCAGGTCAGTTCATCCACCTCCGGCAAAGTGATGCCTGCATCCACGGCACGGGCTTTCAGACGGTCGCGCAAAAGGAATCCTTTGCGTACACGGACCAAAATGCTTTCATCGTCAAAGTTGGCATTGGTAATCGTCGCGAAAAGTGCGTCGGTGACAAAGGCATTCGTATCGGCATCCAACTGGCATCCTTCCGTACGCAAGGCATCGGCAGCTACCGACACACCCCGTACCACGAAGAGCAGCAAATCCATATAGCGTGCGGTGGTATCTTTCTTTCCGCACACTCCTTTCAACACACATCCAGTGCCCTTGGCTGCTTCCTGACACTGGTAACAAAACATATTTCCTTCCATATTCCTTCTTGGGTTATTGTTGATTTTTCATTAAGTTTGCGCAAAGATCCGGAATCCCGGAGAGGATTTCTGTAACTTATGTGACACGCAACCCAAAGAAAAGTTAAAAGAAAGATGCATACCGAAGTTTTGAACCGGATGAGCCTGTTTGAAGGGTGTGATCCGGAAGCGCTCAGCCAGTTGCTGCGCGAAGCCCCGAACAGCCTGCGCACGTATAAAGAAGGAGAATTCATTGCCCGTCAGGGTGACGTGTGCCGTTCTCTGTTTATTCTGATGAAGGGAAATGTCAGGACACAAATGGAGAACGCCGAAGGCAAGCAGCTCACCATCGACCGGATCAAGGCACCCGATATTCTGGCACCGGCTTTTATCTATGCCTCGGAGAACCGCTTCCCGGTGAATGTGGAAGCGACGGAACTCTGCGAGGTGCTTGTCATGGACCGGAAACGTTTTGAGAATTTCATGCATGCCCAGCCGGCCGTGATGCGGAATTTCATTGCCATCATTTCCGACCGCAGCCTGTTTCTGAGCCGCAAGCTGAATGAATTTGCCCTGCAGAGCCTGAAATCACGTCTGCTGAATTACCTGAAAATGCACGGGGGCATCCACAACCAGCAGGAAGTGGCCTTTATTCTGGGAGTGGCACGTCCGTCACTGGCCCGTGCCCTGGCAGAACTGATTGCGGAAGGAAAAGTCACCATGTCGGGCAAACAGGTGATCCTGCACACTGCCGGCTGAATCTCACCCGAGCGGGCTGTCTTCCTCTACCGGAAGCATGTCACTCTGAATATTGCTCATGCTTCCCCACAGGCTATACCGGGCTTCCGGATTCATGGCTTCCAGCCGGGCCAGCACTTCCTTCATGTCCGAACGGTGGGAATCCTTTTCATACGGACAGTTCTTTACCTGCTTGCGGAAACCACGGAGAGCGGCCATTTCCTTCATATCGGCTTCATGCACCAGACACATGGGGCGGATAATGGTCATGTCGAACTTGCGCATCACCAGACGCGGCGGCATGGTACTGAACGCTCCCTGGAAGGTCATGTTCATCAGCAGGGTTTCCAGAATGTCATCCATGTGGTGACCCAGTGCAATCTTATTGCATCCCTGTTCCTTGGCCACGGTGAAAAGTGCCTTGCGGCGGTTCCACGAACAAAGGAAACACGGTGACTTCCGCGTGTCGGTCGACGGATCAAACTCCGTTTCGTAACACACATAGGGTACTCCCAGACTTTCGGCATATTCGCGCAGGTAGGTCTGGTCGGACTCGTAGGCAATGTTCTTCATCACCACATGCGCAGCCACTACCGAAAACTTCGGCTTGTAGATACGCGAACGCCGGGCCAGCAGCTCCAGCAAGGCCAGCGAATCCTTTCCTCCCGAAAGCCCCACCAGAATGCGGTCGCCTTCTTCTATCAGCCTGTAATTCATCACTCCTTTCATGAACCGCTGGTTGATGCGGCGCATCAGGCGGTCTTCTTCCGTCATTTTTCCCATGTTTCGTATCTTGTTAAAACGGCGACGAAATTACGAAAAATATGTTTTGAGTGTGTCACAGAATTTGCTAATTTCGCAATAAGATCCAACCGGTTCAGAAACGGCCTCCGGAAAAGATGGGTCCGGTCTCCCTGTTCCGGGGAAACAGATCTCCCGGAGCAGGAAGGAACTTAAAAATAAAAAATGAAGGAATGAAAATGGCATAATTCGGAGAATATGCCTATATTTGAGAAACTTTTAAATGACAGAGACAATGAAAAAGAAATACATATTTCCCCTTTTGGCATTGTGTTTTACCGGCAATGCTTTCTCACAGACTTTAAGCCAGGCCCAGAAATGGTTTACGGAAGGCAAGTTTGCCGAAGCCAAACCCGTATTCGAGAAGCTGGTGAGACAGGCTCCTTCGAATGCCAACTATAACTTCTGGTATGGTGCCTGCTGCTATGAAACGGGAGAACTGAGCAAAGCGGTTCCCTATCTGGAGAAAAGTGCAGAACGCAAAGTGATCAACGGCTTTCTTTATTTGAGCAAAGCCTATTATGATCTGTACCGCTTCGACGAAGCCATCCAGAATCTGGAGGATCACATCTACTGGCTGGAACGGAAAAAACGGGACACTTCGGAAGCTGAAACCCTGATGGAACGCTACCGGATGGGAGCCCGCATGATCCGAGGAGTGGAAAAAGTGGCTGTCATCGACAGTTTCACGGTCAGCAAGCGGGACTTTCTCAGTGCCTATAAGCTCAGCCGGGAATCCGGTGAGATCAAGGCAACCGGAGAAAGCGGATGCACGGAATTCACCAACGAAATGGGTGACAAGAAGATTCTGGCACGTCCCAATGCAGACGGAGCAACCAGCCTGTACGGCAGCGTGAAAATGATCGACAAGTGGAGTGATCCGGAGCCGCTGAAAGGACTGGAAGAGGGAGGAACCAACCTGAACTATCCTTTCCTGGATTCGGACGGTATCACCCTCTATTATGCCGCGCAGGGGGAAGAAAGTCTGGGCGGATATGATATCTTCATTACCCGCTATGACTCGGATGACAATGCCTATCTCCGGCCGGACAATCTGGGATTCCCGTTCAACTCAGTTGCCAATGACTACATGTACGCCATCGACGACTTCAACAACCTGGGATGGTTTGCTTCCGACCGCTACCAGCCGGAAGACAAGGTCTGCGTTTATGTATTCGTTCCGAACGAGTCCAAACAGGTTTACGACTACGAATCAACCAGTCCCGAAATGCTTCAGGCAGCCGCTTCCCTGCAATGCATCCAGAAGACACAGACTGATGCAGCCAAGGTGCGCCTCGCCCGTCAGCAACTGGCCAAAGTGATGTACGGACAGGACGAGCAAAAGAAAAAAGGAGACTTCCGTTTCGTCGTGGACGACAATGTGGTCTATCATACACTGGCCGACTTCCGCTCGGCTGAGGCACGCAAGCAGTACCAGACCCTGTCGCAGAAACAGAAAGACCTGGACAATCTGTCTGAAACGCTCGGCAAACAGCGGGAACTGTACGGACAGTCCAACAAGGCAGGAAAAGACCGGCTCACACCGGCCATTCTGGACAAGGAACAGCGCATCAAGCAGCTGCGGGAAGAAATCGCCAGTCTGACGGTCAACATCCGCAACACGGAGCTGAAAGCCCTGAACCGGAAATAATACGATTTCACACTAAAACCTATACTTATGGGAACACTGATTATCATTACACTGATCATTGCCGGACTGCTGCTTTTTGCCGTGGAGGTATTCCTGATTCCGGGCATCAGTCTGGCAGGGATTGCCTCGGGGGCAAGCATTCTGTATGCGATCTACTACGCATTCAGTTCGCTGGGTACGCAGGCCGGCTTCATCACTCTGGGCGCTTCCGTTGTCGGAATCGCAGGAGTCACCCTATGGTTCATGCGGTCAAAAACCGTGGACCGGCTGGCTCTGAACCAGACTCTGAACTTCAAGCTGAACCCGCTGAAAGGGCTGGATCTTCAGGTAGGTGATACGGGAGTTACCACCACCCGCCTGACCCTGATCGGCAACGCCGAAATCAAAGGCCAGCGCATTGAAGTGCAGTCTGCCGACGGCTTCATCGAAGAAAAGACCGCAATCCGGATTTCCCGCATCGACAACGGTGTCGTATATGTGCAACGTGTCTGAGAACCAACTGAATTATATACCTTTTAAACTGATCTGAATTATGATTGACCCGAGTTATCTTCCGTTTGTCATGGCCGGTGGCGGTATCATCCTGCTGGTCATCTTCTTCCACTATGTACCTTTCTTCCTCTGGCTCTCGGCCAAAGTATCAGGCGTCAACATTTCGCTGGTACAGCTTTTTCTGATGCGTATACGTAACGTACCGCCCTATGTCATCGTACCCGGACTGATCGAGGCTCACAAAGCCGGCCTGAGCAACATTACCCGCGACGGTCTGGAGGCTCACTTTCTGGCCGGAGGACATGTGGAAAAAGTGGTTCACGCCCTGGTTTCGGCCTCCAAAGCAAACATTGACCTGCCTTTCCAGATGGCAACAGCCATTGACCTGGCCGGACGTGACGTGTTCGAAGCGGTACAGATGTCGGTCAATCCGAAAGTCATTGACACACCTCCTGTGACAGCCGTAGCCAAGGACGGTATCCAGCTGATCGCCAAGGCCCGCGTCACCGTACGTGCCAATATCCGCCAGCTGGTGGGCGGTGCCGGTGAAGACACGGTACTGGCCCGTGTAGGCGAAGGTATCGTATCCTCTATCGGTTCTTCCGAGAACCACAAGTCAGTACTTGAGAACCCCGACTCCATCTCCAAACTCGTATTGCGCAAGGGACTGGATGCCGGTACTGCCTTTGAGATTCTCTCCATTGATATTGCCGACATCGATATTGGCCGCAACATCGGTGCAGCCCTTCAGATGGACCAGGCCAATGCCGACAAGAACATTGCCCAGGCCAAGGCAGAAGAGCGCCGTGCCATGGCTGTAGCCCTGGAACAGGAAATGAAAGCCAAAGCCGAAGAAGCCCGTGCCAACGTGATCCAGGCAGAAGCCGAAGTACCCAAGGCCATGGCCGAAGCCTTCCGCAGTGGCAACCTCGGTATCATGGACTACTACCGGATGAAGAACATCCAGGCTGATACCGACATGCGAAGCAGCATTGCCCGGCCGGATTCCCATCCCGCCAGCCATGATCCCATCGGCAAATGATATGACAACAACAATAACTTTACATACTACTTAACGACTAAAAAGCAATTTATATGAAAAAGTATTTTCCACCCTCAGAACTGATTATCAATGAAGACGGCTCAGTGTTCCATCTTCACGTAAAACCGGAGTATCTGGCGGATAAAGTCATTCTGGTGGGCGATCCCGGACGTGTGGCACTCGTGGCCTCCCATTTCGACACTAAAGAATGTGAAGTAGAAAGCCGTGAATTCCGTACCATCACCGGAACTTACCAGGGAAAACGCATCACGGTAACCTCCACCGGTATCGGATGTGACAATGTAGACATTGTAATGAATGAACTCGACGCACTGGCCAACATCAATTTCCAGACCCGCGAAGAGAATGATACCTTCCGCCAGCTGGAAATCGTGCGTATCGGTACCTGCGGCGGTCTGCAGCCTTATACTCCCGTAGGAACTTACATCTGCTCCGCCATCTCCGTAGGATTTGACGGACTCCTGAACTTCTACGAAGGACGTAACGCCGTATGCGACCTGCCCATGGAACGCGCCCTGCTCAACCACCTGGGATGGGCAGGCAATCTCTGTGCGCCGGCTCCCTACGTGATCCATGCCAATGAAGAGCTGGTAGACCGCATTGCCGGTACGGACATGGTGCGCGGCGTAACAGTAGCCTGCGGCGGTTTCTTCGGTCCGCAGGGACGTCAGCTCCGTATTCCGCTGGCCGATCCGCACCAGAACGAAAAAATCGAAAGCTTCGAGTATCAGGGACACCGCATCACCAACTTCGAAATGGAAAGCTCTGCCCTGGCCGGTCTGGCCCGTCTGCAAGGCCACAAGGCTACTACCGTATGCATGGTCATAGCCAACCGGGTAGCAAAGGAAGCCAATACCGGATACAAGAACAAGATTGACGACCTGATCAAAGTCGTACTCGACAGAATTTAACAAACTTATTATCAACCAACAGGTTCCCCTCTACGGAGGAGAACCTGTTTTTATGTCTGAAAACTCACACACATGGAAGCAAGTTTCAAATCCAACCTTACCGACAAGCGTCAGCGCTACCTCCAGTTTCTTGAACAGTTCGCCCCACTGATTGAAGGCGAGAAAAACGAAATCAGCGTACTGGCCAATACCAGTGCCGCCCTGAAAGAAGCATTCGGATTCTTCTGGGTAGGCTTCTATCTCGTACACGAAGGCGAACTTCACCTCGGTCCGTTCCAGGGCAGCGTGGCCTGCTACCGCATCAGAAAAGGACGTGGCGTATGCGGCACCGCCTGGGCTGAAGCCCGCACCCAGCTCGTGCCCGACGTAGACCAGTTCCCCGGCCATATCGCCTGCAGTTCCCTCTCCCGCTCCGAAATCGTTGTACCGATAATAGCTGCCGGAGAAGTGCGGGGTGTACTTGACATTGACAGTGACCAACTGGCCACATTCGACGAAACCGATCGCGAATACCTCGAAAAGGTTGTTGACCTGCTGGTGAAAACCCTCTATGCCCACGCATAAATCTGTCGGCTCCGCTTCCGGATATAACCCGAAAACCGTATCTTTGCAAGGATTTTAAAAAGAACTACGCACGTGAACATATTACAAACTGAAGATACTATCTGTGCCATCGCCACCGCCCAAGGTGGAGCCATCGGCACCATCCGTGTGTCGGGTCCGGAAGCCATTACCCTCACCGACCGCATCTTTAAACCCGTATCCGGCAAACCGCTGGCAGAACGCGCACCCTATACCCTCACCTTCGGTCACATTCTTACCCCCGAAGGAGAAATCATCGATGAAGTGCTGGTCAGCCTATTCCGTGCGCCTCATTCCTATACGGGACAGGACTCTACGGAAATCTCCTGCCACGGTTCAAGCTACATTCTCCAGCAAGTGATGCAGCTTCTCATCCGGCAAGGATGCCGTGCCGCCGGACCGGGTGAATATACCCAGCGCGCCTTCCTGAACGGCAAGATGGATCTGAGCCAGGCCGAAGCTGTGGCCGACCTCATTGCTTCCACTTCTGCCGCTACTCACCGCATGGCCATGAACCAGATGCGTGGCGGATTCAGCCGTGAACTGGCCGTTCTGCGCGACAAGCTGCTCCATCTCACCTCCCTCATGGAACTGGAACTCGACTTCAGCGACCACGAGGAACTGGAGTTTGCTGACCGTTCGGAACTGGAAGCCATCGCCCGTCAGATTGAGCAGGTCATCCATCACCTGGTTGATACATTCAGCGTGGGCAATGCCCTCAAAAACGGAGTGCCCGTGGCCATCGTGGGCGAAACAAACGCCGGAAAATCAACCCTGCTGAATGCCCTCCTGAACGAGGAACGCGCCATCGTGAGCGACATCCACGGCACCACACGCGATGTCATTGAGGACACCATGAATCTGGGAGGTATCACTTTCCGCTTCATCGATACTGCCGGTATCCGCGAAACGACTGATACCATCGAAAGTTTAGGTATCGAACGGAGCTTCCAGAAACTGGATCAGGCTGATATCGTACTCTGGGTCATCGACGCAACCTGTGCCGAAGAACAATATCATCAGCTGGCCGACAAAATCCTGCCACGGTGCGAAGGCAAACATCTGGTCATCGTACTCAACAAGGTGGATTTGCTTTCGCCGGCAGACTCTTCCAATAAAATTACAGAGACTGCGGAACCGACCGATGCACGGATTGCGCAGCTGAAAGCGGCTCTCCCCGATTTGCCTGAAGATGCCTGTGTGCTTTCCCTTTCAGCCAAGCAGAAAGAAGGGCTTGCTATGCTCCAGAAACAACTGGTGGACTTCGCTGCCCTGCCCGACCTGTCGCAGAATGATGTAGTGGTAAGCAATATCCGCCATTACGAGGCTCTGAGCCGTGCACTGGAAGCTATCCACCGTGTACAGGACGGACTGGCTATGCAGCTCTCCGGGGATCTGGTAAGCCAGGATCTTCGTGAATGTCTTTACCACCTAGGAGAAATCGTAGGCGGAACAATTGAGACAGACGAGGTTTTGGGGAATATTTTTAAGCATTTTTGCATCGGGAAATAAGGACTGAAAAACGATGAAAAACGCCAGCAAACAATAACAAACAAAAGTCTAATAATCAATATATTAAACAATGTTAGCAATCTACGCTAACATTGTTTATTTTCACGGTTTTGCATATTTTTGTACCCCGAAAGTACCTGTTGACTCATTAGAGTAATTTTTCACTAACAACGTGTGCGAAGTACAAAAGGTATTTACACATCATTACACACCTTTACACACTATTTCGCAGCGAGTTTTGGAGAGTAAAATATGGGTAACAAGGTAAGAATTGAAAGAATCTGTGAATTTTGCGGGAAAACTTTCATAGCAAAGACCTGCAAGACACGTTTCTGTTGTAAGGCTTGTAACGACAAGTATTACAAGGAGTTAATTAGAAGTGACCGCTATAATGCAGTCACAAAAGAAGTGAAAGAGGAAAAGAAGAAAAGAATCCGTCTGGCTGTAGATGAACTGGAAGTTATACAGGCGAGAGAATTTATCAGCCTGAAACAACTCGCCATTTATCTGGGGGTAAGCCGAAAAAGTATTTATACTTACATGCGGATTTATGAAATTCCATTTTCACAAGTTGGTAGTAGAATTATTGTTAAACGCAAAGAGGTTGAAACGGTTATGATGAATTTAAAAAGCGTAAAAACAATGCAAGAGAGACCTATTAAGTCTACAAAAACAATTACTGATTTCTACTCTGCAAAAGAGATAGAAGAAAAGTACCAGATTTCTTACAGCAGACTTTATGTGATTGCTAAAGAAAACAACATTCCTTCAGCCACTCTTTCAGGAAAGACGCTGTTCAGTATGGAACATATTGACCGCTATTTCAGGAAGTTGGGATATAAGGAAGCTGAAGAAATAACAGAGTGGTACACAATCGAACAGATCCAGAAAATCTACAAGATGACGGTAAAGGCTGTACACAGCTTTACCTCAAGGTATAAAATTCCCAAGAAAAAGGAAAAGACCGGGAATACTACCTTGTATTCCAAGAAACATGTTGATGAAATCAAAAATGCCCGGATTGGAGAGGACGGATATATAACCGTCCCCGAAGCTTGTGCATTGTTCAATGTAGATCGTGACACTATCTACAACAGATGCAAATGGTACAACATTCCCAAGAAGACAAAGGGAAAGAATGTCATTATAAGCATTGAAGGACTCAGAAAGGTATTTGGTACAGGAAACATTGCCATAAATAATGTTAATGAACCTGCCATAGCCGCACATGAGTAAACGGCAATCTATGACAAACAACGCTAATGTATCACCTATCAAATCCGAATTATCATGATTTCAAAAGTATATCTTAGAAAAAAGAAAATAAGTAAGGGAAGAGTTTCATTATATCTTGACTTCTACCCTCCTATTCTCATTCCTGGAACTAACAGAACAACACGCCGCTATTTTCTCAATGTACATCTTCCGGAAAAGCCCAAATCATTTGCGGAACGTGAACATGTAAAAAGTATTATGCAGAAGATGGAAATATTCCGTCTGAGAGTACTGGAGCAGATAATAAACGAGAAATTCGATTTTTACGATAAGATTGTTGAGAAAACAGATTTTCTTGATTATTTCAAAAATGAATCACTCAAACACAATAAGAAGTGGATTTATGTGTATCAGCACTTTGCTGCCTTCACCAACAACAAATGTACTTTTGCAGATATCAATGTGGCTCTCTGCCAGAGATTCCGTTCCTATCTACTGAATACGGCCAAGCTGAGAGACGACAGTAAAAAGCTGAAGCAGAACTCGGCTGCCGGATATTTTTCCACATTCAGAGGAATGTTGAAAGAGGCCTATAAGAAACGGATGCTTAAAGAGAATATCAATGATTTTCTTGACAGGATTCCGGAAGAGGAAACAGAAATCAATTATCTGACAGAACATGAATTAGGACTGATCATAAATAATGAATGCCCTATTCCGGTATTACGAAAGGCTATCATTTTCGCCTGTATAACAGGCTTCAGAAGAAGTGACATACTTGCCTTGAAGTGGGAGGACATCAAGGAATTGCCCAAAGGCGGATGGTGTGTATTTAAACGTATGCAGAAAACAAAGAACATGGCAAACGTTCCTATCGGAGACGATCTTATGGAAGTTATCGGGCCACGTGGTGAAGGACTCGTATTTAACGGACTGACCACATATATGCTGACCTATCCGATGAAAAGATGGTTCAAAAGCATAGGCATAAAGAAAGACTTGCACTTCCATTGTACACGTCATACATACGCTACCCTGTCACTGGCCCTCGGTACAGATATTATTACTATCAAGAATGTACTCGGACATAAACAGGAAAGTACCACAATGCGATATACCAAAGTCGTGAACCCATTAAAGGAACAAGCAGCAAAACGATTAAGCATTAATACAATCAGTCAAAACACGGAACAATATGAAAAAGGCAATTTCTAAAATCAATCCATCCAGATATGCAAAAAAGTTGCATATCGGTTATATCTGGCTAATAGCAGTACTTCTGCTATTAGTCGTTGGTGTTATCTGCTCAGGAGCAAAAGTGTATAAATACAGCCCCATACTCTCGGTCGTCTCCTACTCTTTGGCTGCTATCAGTCTTATAGCGATAATTATTATGATAGCGCGGAAAATCTCCGATATGAAGATTCAAAGTGAACTGGACAAATACATTCTTGTGCTGAATGAGCATAAGGATGATCAGGAATGGTTACATAAAGAACTTACCTATGTCAATCTGAGGATATATAACAAGACAAACGGACATTTATACCGGTGTAAGAAAAAACTGCTGGAAGAATACCAAAATGAGACAAACAATGAAAGTGTAGCCGAAGAGCTGCTGGTACGACTTAAAGAACAGGAAAACCGCCATCAACAGCAAATCGAAAAGATTGAGGAACTTCTCGTAAATGACCAGAAGCCATTACAGTATTATCTGAATGCAATAGAGAATAACGGCAATGATAGTCCGGCCGATGACAGATCTACAAGATTATGCAAACTGTTTTCTTTTATTTATAATTATATCAGCACGGAATTGGACGATTGTCTCAAGCCCTATGAAGTTGAATATTTTAAAAAGTATGCCTTTGCTCAAATTACAGGTATGCCAATAGAGGAAGATATACAATACCCGATTTCTGAAATCTACAGAATGTCAAAGACTGACTTGGGAGCTTTCATTCATAACCTCTATATAATGTGCCACTATTGTAGAACAGACCTAAAGAAAACCGATTTCTTCAATGGGTGTCAGAAGTTTATATCAGATTCTTTCTGCACTGCTAATGTATTATTCAAGAACAGTACAAGACTGGCAACCAATTCCCGCATTGAGGCCATAAATATGAAAAAAAGCAATTTCTTCAGCGAATATCTGAAAGAAATCCAGTAAAAACAAATAAAATCCTTATTACTGAAGATTCCTGTAAAACTGTATTTAAAGTTTTATGGGAATCTTTTTTATGTCAGCCGGACACATATAAATCATAGTATAAACACGCAGAATTACAGTATATTACATTGTAGTTGTTAAAAGTTTGAGGAAAGCATGAGGACCGCATGAGGAATTCATGAGGACATACTTTTTTATCCATCATTTGCCATTCTTTTGCAGAGAAATCAAATTTTTACAAATGATGAAAAACGAAAACAATGTTTTTGGCAAAGTTACACATGATAACTTGCCGCAGGCTGTAGAGCACCTCATAAAAATGATGGAGGAACAGGCTCAGAATTCTAAAAATAACATGTCGGTGGAAGATGATGAGATATCCATCGAGGAAGTAAGTTCTCTTATAAAGAAAAGCGTGAGCACCATTTACCGGTATACTTGTCAAAACAGTATTCCCCATTCTAAGCAGGGTAATACACTCCATTTCTACCGGTCTGAGATTCTCGAATGGATGAAGATGCACAAGAAGAAATGTATTAATGAACTCTCTGATGAAGCACATATTGAGTCTTTCAGGGTATTAAACCGTGATTAACAGGTATGGGAGAAAGTAGAATAACTCCAAGTGGTATAATAAATGATGCTGTCAGCATGATAGGCAAAATGAACGACTCTTCATTTCCTATTGATGTTTTCCCAAATAAAATAAGAAACATCATTCTGAATATGTATGAGTACCTGGCATTTCCTATCGACTACACTGCGTGCAGCATGATGACAGCCATTTCCACTTGTATAGGCAACACACATATCCTTCATTTCAAAACGGGATGGGATATCAAGTGTATCATATATATGGCTCTCGTCGGAAGGCCGGGTGCTAATAAAAGCCATCCTCTGAAAACGGCCTTCGAACCTCTGTTCAGATTTGATAAGGAGCAGAAGGAAATATATAACGAAGAGTACAGAAAGTATGAATCAATAATGAGCTTGAGTAAAAAGGAACGTCTGGAACAGGGATTTGATATGTTTCCCAAGGAACCTGTACGCACCCGATTTCTGGTTTCTGATATCACACAGGAAGCTATGGCAAAGTCTATATCAGAGAATCCGCGCGGCATTTGCCTTTACATGGATGAACTCCAAGGATGGATCAATAATTTCACACGCTACAACAAAGGCTCGGAAGAACAGTTCTACATATCACTGTTCAATGGGTACATGTATATTTCCGACCGCAAAATGAATACCAACAATATCATGATTGACTCTCCGTTTTCCAATGTGATAGGTACAATTCAGCCGGAAATACTTATCGATACATTCAAAGGAAGTAAAAGCAATAATGGTTTCCTTGACCGTATTCTTTTTGCCATACCTGAAATTCAGGATAAGCTATACTGGAAAGATGATGATATTGACATGAGCCATTTCAATGAATGGAACACAATCATGCAATCGTTCATCAGGATGAAAATAGAACATGATGAGCACGGGAATATAAATCCTACAAGACTGGAATATGAACCTGGAGCCAGACGAAAGGTTATGGAATGGCAGCATCAATGGGCAGATATGTTGAACATGGAGGAATCGGATAAAAGACGCAGTATATACAGCAAATTTGAGACTTACATTCATAGATTCTGCCTGATTATACAACTGTGCAAATGGGTATGTAATGAAGGTGATAAAAACTGCATCGATCTTGACAGTGTGCTGAAATCCATACGTCTGGTGTCCTATTTTAAAAATACCGCCCTGCAGATATGCTCCATGATTGAAGGCGTGATGCTCACTCCCAAGCAGACAGAACTGTTGGAAAAGCTGCCGGATAAGTTTACACGTTCTGAAGGATTGGAAGTAGCCGTCTCCATGAACTGGAGTACCAGCACGTATGACCGATTCCTGAAAAAGGCAACGGGAACTTACCTTTATCACGAATATGGAAATTATAAAAAAGCACAATGACAAAGTGATAAAGTGACAAACTAAGGCTGACTTTATCACTTTGTCACTTTGTCAATCACTAAAAACAGAAAATTATGGAAAACTTCAGATTTATATTGGAGCCTTACAACAGGTACCAGAGAAACAGATACACCTGCCCCTCGTGCGGAAAGCATCGTGAGTTCACCCGTTATATTGATACCCAGGGGGCTATCTCTTTTCCCGAATATGTAGGAAAATGTAACAGAATCAATAATTGTGGTTATCACTATACACCAGCAATGTATTTTGATGAACATCCGGAATGTAAAGAGTACAATAAATCATTCCCTATTGTAAAAGATAAGAAACCTGTTGTATGTCATCCAAGACTCCCTCCTGCACACCGGCATACCGACACATCTTTTATACCAGATGAAATTGTGCAGCAGACAATGAAATGCTATGAACAGAATAACCTGTTTCTGTATCTTGCCAACCATCTGGGGTATGAGTCAGCACTGCGTCTGATGAAGACTTACCATGTAGGTACCGCCAGGAAATGGGAAAATGCTACGGTATTCTGGCAAACAGACATATCCGGAAAAATAAGAACCGGAAAAATCATGCAGTACAATGCAGAGACAGGAAAACGTATAAAAGAACCATATGCACATGTTTCATGGGTACATACAGAACTTGATATACCGGAATTCCACTTACAACAATGCTACTTTGGAGAACATCTATTATACAACAGCAGAAAGCCCGTTGCCATAGTGGAAAGCGAAAAGACTGCTATCATTGCTTCATTCTATATACCGGAATATATCTGGCTTGCAACGGGAGGTAAAAACGGATGCTTCAATGAGCAGAATTTTGACGTACTAAAAGGCAGGAATATTGTTCTGTTCCCTGATATCGGAATGACACAGGAATGGAAAGAAAAGTATATGCAGATGAGAAAAAGAAACATCCGTACTGAGATTTCCGAGTATCTTGAAGAAAATGCAAATGATGTTGAAAGGGTGAACGGATACGACATCGCCGACTATCTTATAAAGGTAAAATCAGGTGAAGCCATTCTCCAATCTATGACAAGAAAGAATCCTGCACTAAAACTTTTGATCGAGACTTTCGACCTTGAACTGTCAAGTTTCGGTACTCAATAAAACCACGTTACCCATATCCAACAATATTCTGGAAAAAACGGAATGACAAAAGGAATGTAGTTTTTTCGGTTGGCAAGTTTATGTTTTGGTAATACCAAAACCTCTGAATCCATCCGGGAAGTACCCAACAGAAATCAATTATAAACCGAAAAAAATAATCAACAGAATGGAACAAAAAAGCAACAACAAAAATAAGGCTATCGGTGGCAGACCTCCACTGGACAAAATGGAAAAACGTACAGAGGTATTATCATTCAAATGTACCGTATTGGAGAGGCATATCATAAACGGTAAGGCCATGACAGCCGGTGTTACATTAGGTGAGTATATAAGAAATACGGCCATAAATGGAAACATAACAGCACGTCTTACACCTGAAGATGTAAAACTGATAAGGAGTCTTTCAGGTATGGCAAACAACCTAAACCAGCTTGCAAAAAATGCAAATACTTTCGGATATGTTGCAGTATCTGAATCCGTGTCAGAACTGGCTAATGAAATAGACAAAATCATTAAACTGATAAAGGTATGATGGGAAAGATTATGAAAAGGAATGACTTCGGTAAGATTGTAAATTATACGATGAAAGGCAATAATAAATCCAAACTTCTTGCCGCCGAAGGAGTGCGTTCAGACAGCAAACAGCATATAGCTGAAAGTTTCAGTTGTCAGGCAGGTTTAAATACAAGAATCAGAACTCCGGTCTATCACATATCATTGAGCTTTTCAAAGCAAGACTCCGGAAAACTGACTGATGACCTTATGGTAAAGATTGCCGGGGAATATATGGAAAAGATGAATATCAAAAACACACAATATATTGTTGTAAGGCATTACGACAGAGAACATCCCCATATACATCTTGTAATAAACCGTGTGGACAATGACGGTAAAACCATAAGCGACAGCAATGACCGCATAAGAAACAACAAGGTATGCAGGGAACTGACAATAAAATATGGATTGTATATGCCGAAGGGTAAAGAGAATGTCAAGTATGACAGGCTTCGTGGCAAAGACAAGCATAAGTATGAAATGATGTTTGCCATACGCAAGGCTTTGGAGAGAAGTAATAATTGGAGCGAGTTTCAAAAGAAGCTGAGCAGAGACAAAATTCATTTTACTATAAGAACTGACAGCAATGGTAAGCCATGTGGTATAGTCTTTTCACGCGGTGAATATACATTCAGTGGTTCCAGGATAGATCGTAGTCTGAGTTATTTTAAAATAGCGGATAAGTTAAACAAATATGAAAATAGTCTGGATAAATTGGACAGCTTAGGAAATACCCAGCAAGACAAAATTCAGGAACAAGAAAAGGATACAGTCACACCAGCAGAACATGAGGAAATATATGAAAATGACGTTACTTCTCATACTGACAATTCTATCATAAATGCTGTTGCAGATTTACTCCTTCAGCCTAATGCAGTAATATCTTCAGGAGGTGGTGGAGGAAACAATAATCAGTTGGATGATGATGAAAGAAAAAGGAAAAATCGTGAACATATTAGAAGTAGAAGAAGATGATAAAGAAAGAAATTGAAGGAGCCGCTCTCCTATCCATATATAATGAGCTTAAAGATGAAATAAAAGCCATACGGACAGATATTCAGCATTTGAATATTCAAAAGCCCCAGCAATCAGAGAACAATCAAGAATTAAATTCATTGTTGAAGGAAACGATTGTCAATGCTGTAAACGACACTATAAATGCCCATATAAACAGTAGAGAAAACTATGCTGATGAAGTTAGTAGAAGATGTAAGAATACTATTGATTTTGCAATTGAAAGGGAAACCAAACTGGTTAATAATGTGTTATTGCCCAAACTCTCCCCTATTATTCAAATCAATAAAAAGATAGATGCCATAAATGCAAGGCTTAACGGAATCGAAAATGCCATACAGAAGATACCCAAAGATAATATAGGTAGTACCAATAATCATAGATTTCTCTGTATAATGTTGATTATTATTACTTGTGTATTTTGGATATTGGGAAATTTTCTTTACATGGATTTAAATCAAAGGTATAATGGGTTAAAGGAAAGGCATGAAATGGTTATGAGGAATATTAATTCAGATAAAACCATAAAATAAAAATTGTCAAGTATATTTGGTATGTACAATTTCAATCTCTATTATGAGAGAGACTCGGTTACAGAACCTGTTGTTACGTCATGCACAACGACAACGGTATTTGTGTTTCTGTACATGTAGGCAAAATGGATTTATACATCCGTTTCTGGGAATATAGTTGTGGCATAGGTTACTACCTCGACTGGAGCATTATCATTGTGCGCAGCAACTTCAAACGGAACTAGCAGGAGAAGCTGAAAAACCTTTCCAGATTCTTCAAAGAATACGTTCCACGTTATGGTTACAAATACTTTTGTTCCGAGGATGATGACTACAAGTATTATCAGACCCTTGGTTTGAAACTTATCCACAGAGGATTTTTCAGACAATATAATTATGGGTTGCTGTTGAAGAAATTGGAGATATAATGTAGATTTACAAAAAGGAGAGGAAACCTCTCCTTTTTTGTAATATAATTTATATGTTTTAATAATGAATAATAACAACGTTGTTCTTGATACAATTTAATCCGAATTATTATAAATAACCTTATAAGGTTCATATCATTAGAGATTTATAGTGTCTTCAAGAGTAAAGATATAAAAGTCATTTCTGCTTTTCTTTCCTCCATGCGATTTTTTCCACAGAACGCAAATCATTTTTAATTAATTCTCGCATTCTTATTAAAGAATCAGATATGATGGACTCTGTATCCACACTGTTTTTCTTCTGTAATGGCATAGCACTATTACGAACTTCTTTTTTTTCACTATATATTGTAATCATAGTTATTTTAATTTTGATCGTTCAAAATAATGTGGATTTAATTCTGCTGGGAAATAATGCTTTCTTTTTAACCAAACAAATCCGTCACCTTTAGTTATTACAGCAACATCAACAGGGCCTCCAACACTTTCTTCTTCGGATGTAATACGTCGCTTTAAATATGTCATTCTAACTAGACTTTCGGCCATGTCTGCCAAGTCTTCTTTACTTAAATATGAAACAGTATTAACTAACTTCATAATATAATTCTCTTGTATGTACTGATTCATACCCTGCATATATAAATCGGTATATTGTTTTAAATCAATGTTATGTAATGCGTCTTTTAAAGCATCTGGTGCTCCTGCTGAATCTAATTGAGAAATGATTTCATCTCTTAGCACAGTTATAGATTCGTTATAGCTTTCGTAAAATTTTTGACGAAGGTCATCATCAATGCCTCTAATCACGGTATTTGCAACATCAGTTTGTGCAAATGATTCAACACAGGCATTATTGATATTTGAAACAATATATTCGCTTTTATTAGTATATTTTATTCTACCATCAAATGCAGAACTTATGACAAAAGAAACATAAGAAGGGAATATATCATCTTCGCCATACCCCCAGAAAATAATTTCAGTGTTTATAAGATAAACATGAACTGTAGAAACTATAATATTGTATAACGATTTGATAAACAATTGTAAAAATCCCTCTGGACATAATTTAGAGCTCAACAGTTCGTTTAATATTTCTGTTATTACTGTTGTTGCATATTTATTAAAGTTTTCTATTGTATAATCTTTAAATTCAGCACATTTCTCAGCGGAAGAATACAGATGATCAAAATAAATAAGAGTTTCTTGCATCTTATCAAATATTTTTTCTTCTGATATCTCTGCACCTTCTTCTTCCAATTTTTGCCTTGATATATTTATAATCTCGTCTAAAAAACCATTTATAATCACTCGTAGATTTACAATTTGATCTCCAATCAAATGAGACATTATATGAGTTCTTACAAATTCAAAAAAAATATAAGGATAGTCTGTAAGATTTGCACATGATGAATCACCTAATTTATCCCTAAATAACTTAAAAATATCCTCCCAAGGCATTCCTAGAAAATCCAGATTTCCACAAATACAAATGCCAACTGGATGATATCTTGATAATTCAAAAATTTTATTAGCATGATTTGTTATTTTATGCTTTGAAGACACAGTATGCGTAGCTGCACTATCTGCTGCAAAAGCTACACCTCTACGATTTATGGTACCTACAATTGCTGTCATATCAATAATAATTTTTAGACAAAGATACAGATTTCTATCCCAAAAAGAAATTATATTGAACTAATTCGCAAATCTTATTGCAAATAGTCCTATTGAAATGATAAAAAATAGATAGGCTTTCTTATCTTTGCATGGAACGAAAGAAAATCCTTATGGAAAGAGAAAAAGACATAAACCGCATTAAGGTTGTGCTTGTGGAGAAAAAGCGAACCAATAAATGGCTAGCTAAACAATTGGAAAAAGATCCTGCTACTGTATCCAAATGGTGCACAAACACTTCCCAACCAAGTCTTGAAACATTATTAAGAATATCTCAAATATTAGAAGTCGATATTCGAGAACTGTTAATAAGCTCAAAACAATAGAGCGCAATTAATTTACATTCATCAAATTACACAAGATGCCAAATATGAATAATACACTTATAGATAATTCCATAGAAGCGCTTTCAATGACAGCAACATTAAGAAAATGTTTAGATGTTGATGGAATTAAAACAGTCAGCATTGCAACTGGTTATTGGGATATTCCTGGTTTAGCTATACTACAAGAAAGTTTGAGATCTTTTATTGAAAAAGATGGAACAACGCTTCGTTTACTTATAGGCAAAGACCCTTATATATACGCAAATCAATTAAAGTCACCTAAATATAAAGATTCGAATTATCCATTGGACTTCATAAAAACTGATATCCACGAACTTAATGTTACTGAGGAATATAAAGATGCTATACGTCTGCTCCTTGACTATTGTTCTAAAAGTGATGATTCCAAGATTCAAATTCGCGTGTTTAGAAAAAATGAGAATGACGAGACGCAGTTCCTACATTCCAAATGTTATATATTCGATGGTAAACAAAACGGTATAGGCATAGGAATTGTGGGAAGTACAAATTTTACTCAAAAGGGGCTGCAAGGCAATGCGGAGTTAAATTACATTGAAACAGCGCCCAATCAAGTATTATCGCTTGATGCAATACCAGGCAATAAATCTCATCTGCTGTGGTTTAATGAGAAATGGGAAATCTCTGAGCCTTGGAATGAACAATTTTTAGAACAAATACTTAAATCTGCACCAATTACAGATGTAGTGGAAAAAGAACGTAAAAATGAGAAACTACCATTCACTCCGTACGAGCTATATATCAAATTATTACAAATAAAATTTGGTGATATTGTGGATAAATCGCTCGGACAACAGATAGAGACTTATCTACCAGCGAACATTCATAAACTGGAATATCAAATAGAAGCAGTAAAGAAGTGTATCAGCATTATGCACGAACATGGAGGCTTTATGTTGGCAGACGTAGTAGGACTTGGCAAAACAATCATTGGTACGCTAATCATCAAGCGTTTCTTGTCCGTGCCGGAAGACGATGGACGAGAACGTAAAGTATTGGTCATTACTCCTCCTGCCATTCAATCTGGTTGGAAGAAAACTATAACTATGTTCGACAAAGATTCTGACGAGAAAATTGCGCCATACATTGACTTCATTACAACTGGACGTATCGGAAATGTTGCCGAAGATGAAAGCTGCGATGATAATGATGACAGCCGCGATTCTGGCGATTTCGGTGGAACACTCCAAGAAAAAAATTATGGCTTTATTATCATTGATGAAAGTCATAAGTTCCGCAACAGTGCTACATTAATGTACCAGTCTCTTGATGAACTGATACAAAAGATTTGTTCTAATACAGGAGTATATCCATACGTGGGGCTTCTTTCCGCCACACCACAGAACAACAGACCAAACGACTTGAAGAATCAGATTTATCTTTTTGAGAGAAACCACAATGATAGTACATTGAAGAAGGCTGAAAGTGGAAATATCGAAAAATTCTTTGCAGACGTTAACCGAGAATATGAACTGCTAATAGATAAAAACAATAACATACCAGCAGATGAGCGTCGCCAACGTTTGGATGCTATATCAAAGAGACTGCGTGACTGCATATTAAGTGATATACTGGAACGCCGGACAAGGACTGACGTTGAGAAATATTATAAGGATGATATGAATTCACAAGGCTTGGTATTTCCCAAAATTGTTGGACCAAACAACCTTGAATACATAATGGATGACGAGTTGGCTCAACTATTCTCCGATACTATGACAATCATCGCTCCAACGGAGACAGAAAAGTTGCAGACTGATGAGTGGCTAAAATACTTCCGCTATCGTGCTATTGAATATTTTTCTGACCCTGCTAACGAAAGAAAACATACAGGTCGAGGTAACCGTGGTGTCAATGACGTTGCCAAGCAGCTTGCCACTATAATGCAGATTCTTCTTGTGAAGCGTCTTGAAAGTTCGTTCTCTGCTTTTACCCAATCCTTGTTAAACCTGCGACGTTACACAGAAAACATGATTAAGATGTGGGAAAATGACACAATCTTCGTTTGCCCGCAAATTGATGTAAACAAAGAACTTGACTATGAAGCCAAGACATTGAAACGTGGTAAACGTGTTTCGTTTAATGATTGTGTAGAAGACATCAGAGCTAAGATAACAAAGTTGACGGAACAAGGGCGTAACGAGAAAGGACAGAATGCAGAATATAAGCGCAAAGACTTCAAGGAAGAATACTACATCCAACTGAAAGAAGACTTCCGGCTCATTTCTAATCTCTATGACCGATGGGCGAAGAATCCACAAGATCCGAAATTTGATGCTTTCAAAGAGAACATCAAGCCAGAATTGTTTAATCCACAAAAGAACACCTCTGGAAAATTGGTTATCTTTTCTGAAGCTATAGACACGGTAGAATCGCTTGCGAGAGCAGTAAAGGCAAAAGGCTATAAGGCACTTGTCATTACTGCTGCCAATCGTGATGAAATGGAACATACGATTGAAGAAAATTTCGATGCCAATTATGAAGGTACCTGGAAAGATGACTACAATGTTATAATTACAACAGAGGTCTTGGCAGAAGGTATAAACCTACACCGTGCCAATGTCATTTTGAACTATGATACTCCCTGGAACTCCACTCGCCTAATGCAGCGCATAGGTCGTGTAAACCGTATCGGAAGTAAAGAGCCATTTGTCTATGTCTATAACTTCATGCCAAGTGCAGAAGGCGATGCGCAGATTCAGTTGGTTCGCAAGGCACATACCAAGTTGCAATCTTTCCATGTCCTGTTCGGTGAAGACAGCAAGATCTTCTCAGAAGAGGAGAGTGTGGTACATTACGATATTGCAAAAGTTGTTGACGGTGAGGAGTCACCTTTGCAGAAGTATGTATATGAGTTGAAAAAATACAAGGATACTTATCCAGAACGTTATCTGCAAATAGAACAAGCTGACGAAGACTGGCAGATAGCACAGTCTGCAAATGGAACAGCATATTTCATAGTTAAAGCGCCACGCTCTGCAAGGCTTGCAATTAGAATACGTACTGAAGCCGATGGCATATATAACACAAAAATAATTTCTTTGCTTGAACTGCTTGAAGATATGCGTGTTGAGGAAAATGCCAAACGTGTTCCACTGCCGAATAACTGGCAACAGCTTTCGGCAGAAGCTATAAAGACTTATAATCAATACTTTGTCCGCATCAACAAGTCAAGGGCTGGTGACAAGGCTACGGCTGCAAAAGAAATGTTGGTGAAAATAAACAACACACCGGGGTTATCACCGCAGTCCAAGATTTTGTTAAAGAATGCTCGTAAATTTATTGACAAAGGAAGTTTTGATATTATTAAAAAAGTATTAGCTATTGGTAAGGAATTAGAAGAGCGGGATTCACGTCTTTTTACCATAGAGCAACAAGATATTGACGAGATATTGGAGCGAGAAATCGGAAAACTCGTATCCCATGTTGAAAGTAAGCAAGGAGTAGCGTCCATTGTATTAGGTACCATAAAGTAAAAAACAACGATATGAATAAAGAATTATTAAAAGAATATTTAAGCAGCCGATATCAAGGCTGGAGTTCGTTCCTCAACAATGTTATTTTTCCAATTTTCGGAGAGAATGACTTTGAGGATGGTTTTGAAACAGAGCTCCTGGAAAGTCAACCTGAACGAAAACACCTGGCAGAAGTGACTGGAATACGTAGCATCAAGCAAATTGGAATGATCTATGTTGGCGTTGAACCTTTGCAGATTTTCGATGTGACAGTTAATGATCGGGTTATGATGGAGCGTAACCGTGTGAACATTCAACGTCTCATCCGTACTGTCATGGATCAGTTCTCTTGTGCATTTATGTTGTTTCACTACGAGGATGATACTCGTTGGGATTGGCGTTTTACCTATTGTCGAAAGAGTGGCAACAAAGAAGAGACCACTGACAGCAAACGTTATACGTTCCTGCTGGGCCCTGGTCAGTCATGCCGCACGGCAACTGACAACTTTATGGCTCTATACGATAAAAGAAATTCTCTTGAAATTAAAGACATCGAAGATGCGTTCAACGTTGAAGCTCTTTCTAAAGAGTTTTTTGGAAAATACAAGACTCAATATGAGACTTTTGTCAATTACATGGTAGACCCTACTAACGGAATGCGCCAGCACTTCATTGATAAAGACTTTGACCGTACTGGTATGACTGCAGACAAAATTCGTGACCGTGAGGAAAAACCAATTCGTGACTATGTGAAGAAACTTCTTGGACGTATTGTGTTTCTGCATTTCCTCCAGAAGAAAGGTTGGCTAGGTGTTCCTGCAGGTAAGGAATGGGGTGAAGGCGATCGTGATTTCATGCTGAATATATTCAAGAAAGCGAATGAAAGTCAGAAGGAGAACTTTCTTGATGAAATATTGGAAGGCTTGTTTGCAGAAGGCTTAGACCGTGACCGTTCTGCCCAGGGCGACCTTTACGACACAAAAGTAGAAGGCTTTCGTAACTGTCGTATTCCATATTTGAACGGTGGTCTGTTTGAACGTGATATTCTTGACAAGAAACCCAGTCATTTCCCTGCCAGTTATTTTGATGGATTGCTGACAATGCTTTCGCAGTACAATTTTACCATCGATGAAAACGACCCTAACGATGCAGAAGTGGGTGTCGACCCAGAAATGCTTGGGCGTATCTTTGAAAACCTACTGGAGGATAACAAGGATAAAGGCGCATTCTATACGCCGAAAGAGATTGTTCAGTATATGTGCCGTGAAAGCCTTATTGCCTATCTGCAAACAGACCAGAGAGAAGAAGACAAGGAATGTATTCGCTTGTTTGTGACAACACACGATGCGTCCTTGCTTGGCGACTTGAAAGAGGGAATAGACCAAAAACTATGCAACGTAAAGATATGCGACCCTGCAATTGGATCTGGTGCTTTTCCTATGGGATTGCTACGTGAGTTGTTCTTCTGCCGTTCTGCCATTGAACCAAATATTATGGAGAATGCCGCCAATATCAAACGGCACATCATCCAAAATAATATATATGGTGTTGACATTGAACGTGGTGCCGTGGATATAGCCCGTTTGCGTTTCTGGCTCTCACTGATTGTTGACGAGAAGTCGCCAGAGGCTCTACCTAACCTTGATTTCAAAATTATGCAAGGAAACTCGCTTTTAGAACAGTATAAGGGTGCAGACCTTTCAACAATGACTGATAAGAAAGTCACTGCAGAAGGTATTACATTATTCGATAGCATGTTAGATGTTTACCGCAAAAATTTGCGCGACAAACTTTCAGAGTATTATGCTTGCCCTGAACATGACAAGAAGGTACAGTTGAGAAAGGACATCTCAGATATTGTAAAGCAGGAGCTCATAGAAGAAGGAATTCACATCGATTTTGAAGATATGGATTTGTCTGCAAACAGTCAGTTCTTCCTTTGGCATACCTGGTTCCATGATGTTTTCTCACGACCCTCAAAAGAGGGCTTCGATATTGTCATCGGCAATCCACCATATATCGAAGCAAAAAAGCTAAAGTACATTGCAAGAATTCTTAAGGAAAAATTTGCAATATATTCAGGTACGGCAGATTTGAGTATATATTTTAATGAGTTAGGAGTGAATCTTCTTGCCGAGAAAGGAATAATATCATATATTACTACCAATAAATTCTTCAATACAGGCTATGGTGAGAAAGTTAGAAGACAACTTTCTTCACAACACATCAACATCATACTCAACTTCGAGCAAGTAGAGGTTTTTGAAAATGTTTTGGTGTCAAGTGTCATCTTTAATATTTCTAAGAGAAACAAGATTCCCAAAAGCATCTTTACTTACGAGCAATTTTACAAACTTAAGTTTCAGGAGTTTAAGCGGCAATTTGTTGAACGGCAAAATATGTTTGGTATTTATCCACAAGACTCTCTCAGTGAAAAGGAATGGTCTTTTTCTGATATGAGTCAGTTGATGTTGAAGAAGAAAATTGAAAAAGGTCATTTGATTTTGAAGAAAGTTAAGGGCGTGAAGATATATAGGGGAGTAACAACTGGCTATAATCCTGCATTTATTATATCGGATGAGCAACGTGATAAGCTAATAGCAGAGGACATTAAGAATAAGCAAGTTATTAAGAATATGCTACAGGGGCGTAATATCAGAAAGTGGTATTACAATGAAAGTGAAGATAATCTAATTTTTACCCGAAGAGGAACTGATATAGAGGATTTCCCATCTATAAAAACTCATTTGTTTGCCTTTTATAATAATCTTAAACCCAAAACGCCAGATAATAGTTCGGAAGGACGTAAACCTGGCACCTATAAATGGTTTGAAATTTTGGATAATACAGCATACTATCTTGAATTTGAAAAATCCGAAAAAATTATATGGGGGTTAACTGCAGACAAATGGGCATATGCACTAGATACAGAACAACATTATTTGCCGAGCAATGCTTACATTCTGACTTCTGAGACCATCCCCATAAGGTTTATTCTTGGATTGTTGAATAGTAAATTGTTGCATTATTACTTTCGTTTTATAGGTGTGATGACAGCAGGTGGAGCATACACACTTAAAGCAGCAACAATAGAAGCACTCCCGATTGCAATAGGAACAAAAGAGCAGCAGAAAGAAATCATATTAAAGGTAGAAAGCATTCTTAATGCTAAGGCAAAAAACAAACAAGTCAATGTTTCTTCTACAGAAAGCGAAATTGACCATCTTGTATATAACCTTTACGGGCTATCCGAGGACGAGATAAAAATAGTGGAAGGCATTTAGCCTTCCACTATTATTCTCCTGCCAACCTAAATTCCAATTCGTAATTCTTTATGAAGTCAGTTTCCTCCTGCGTCAATCCGTACAGCGGACAGATATAATCATCTATCTCATCAATGATTGCTTTGGAGCGTACAATCTTGTATTCCTTGAATGAATCAACATTATAGGTGGACTCTCCAGATGTTGTTCTGATATTAGCTTTAGCCTCTATATCAGAAAGATAACGAGAATACAACCCGTTAAGATACTCAATATCCTTAATTGAAAGCTGCGGAATTGTGAAATTTTCTATCTCATATGTCTTCCAATTCAAATTATCAGAAAAAATCTGATAGAACCAAAATGACAAATTGCTACTGAGTATGCATCCAACAGCATCTGCGATTTTGGAATTAGCAAAATAGATAGTTCGCTCAGCTGATGAACCGGTACTATAATTTGTTACTACTTTGAAGTATCGCCCTCCTGCAAACCTGTATATAATTGGACTCCCTGAAGTCTTGATAAGAGATTCCAACTTTGTATAGTTGAAGAGTTTGTTTAAGATGATTTTCTCTATTTCAGAACCTATCTTTGGAATACGACCATAAAGTGTTTGCCCTTTCACATCAACAAATTGTAAGTTATCAATAAGCTTTTGTAAATCAAACTCATTTCCTCTTCTGTGCATCTTTGTTGAGTAAAGATGCCGACAAGGTGTTTCTGTCTTCTTGAAAAGTAGTATTGAAGTGTTTACAAAAGCGTTCTCAAAAACAGGCTTTGGGCGTACTGCATACGATGATATGTGTATGGTATCACAGTTTCCCATTAAAATGCGGTGTACGCCTGTGAGAGAAGCACTTGATGTCAAGGATATTGGGACTATATAAGCAAAACTTCCATTCTTTCTAAGCAAATTGTATCCCAATTCTATGAATAGTGTGTATGTATCAAGAGAACCCTTCTGTAACCCTCGTATACTATTTGCCGTCACATACGTATTCTTATAATACCTCTTTGTTTGGTTATCGTATTTAGCACCATATGGCGGATTGCCGATGACAATATCGAAGCCCTCTTTTGAGGGTCAACAATATGTCATTGATACAATGCTATCACAAGTCTATTGAGTTGTTCTTCCAATTCGGAGTAGTCTGTATTTGTTTCTCGACGATACAGAATCTCTTTTACAATTTTGCCTATAGCGTCCTGTGTTTCTCTTTGCGGAACAGGAATTGAAAGATTCCGGATATGTTCTGGATAGATGTGATAGTCACCACCTCGTTGATCTGCCAATAACTGGTTTGCCATAGAAGAATTGAGGATGCCCAATAAATAATACAAGTCTACCTCCTCAGATAGAGATTCCATAGCTACACGGTTATGCTTGCAGAATTTCTTTATACTAGAAGATATGCTTTTATTGGCAATATCTTTTAAATCTTTCCAAAGAACTGCGCAGTAGATGGAATGATTATGCAGAAAATGTTCTTCTGTATCTATTGTCACGTTGATAGTTCCCAAACAATTCATGATAAGTTTGGGACAGTCGTACAGTTCACGAAAAGTCGGACGACTTAGTTTGTCTGGACATCGTTCCGTGTTCCATTCAAGATAACGCACCCGTTTTACTTGATATTTGTCTATATCCTTTGCCTCGATATATTTCCTACAATGGATAGCATCGTATGAGTCACATATCAAATCTTCCTTTTTGAAAGCACCTTTTTCAGTATTCTCATGGGCGTTAACCACCATACCTTTACTAATATAGCAGAAGTCACCTAATACATTCATATTGGTGAAGCGGTTTCCTTTTCTTTCCTCTTCTGTCAAGTTCCAAACATAATTCTTATTATCTTGCTTTAATGCTTCTGGAGATTTATTTAACACTTTATGAATGGTTTTGTCTTCAAAGATTTGAGTGATGCGAAGTTCTCCATTTGGTTGACTATTTTGAATAAATGGAATACAGTTACTTACCGTGGCATTCTCAAAAATCTTTGTTCCGTTTAGGTCGGCTATCTCCAATAAACGATACTCTTCTGCAAGTATCTTACGGAGTTTCTTTCCATACTTTTGATTTGTCAAAGGATATGGCACAATCATTGCAAAGATACCTTTAGGACATAGTAGTTGCAATCCAAGTTCCATAAAAGGGATATACAAATCCCATTTTTCATTAAGAGATTTATATTTCTTGCTTACCACAATGCGTTTTCGTTGCTCATTCAATTCTGGTGATGCAATCTGTGTTGGAGCACTGATGTATGGTGGGTTACCAATGGTAATGTCGAAGCCGCCCCCGTTTGAGGGTCGATTCTGTAGTACATAAAAATTAATGATAGATACCATAATCCTCCCACCCTTCTTGTTGGCAGTTAATAGGTATATGAAGCCCTGTATAAACTAAATAACGATATAATGTTGTTTTTGATACTTTTAATTTCTTGGAAATAACCGTCTTTTCAGTTCCTTTAGTCAATTCTTTTACGATGTAATCATGCTTGTTAGCACATTTGGGATTGAGTCTACAGCGAAAGCCACGACAATGACCAAGTTTTGCACCTTCTGCTTTTTTTCTTGCCAGTGCCTCTTTAGTGCGTTGGCTGATAAGATTGCGCTCAATTTCTGCAGATAATCCAAAAGCAAATGCAAGGACCTTACTTTGTATATCTTCACCTAATCGATAATTATCTTTGATTGTCCACACTCTACATTCTTTTGTCATACAGATATTTAAGATTTCCATAATCATAAAAAGATTACGTCCAAGACGTGAAAGTTCACTACATATAATGATATCATCCTTACGAACTTTACGTAGTAAACGACCAAGTTGTCTTTTCGTGTAATTTTTCGTACCACTGATAGTTTCTTCAATCCAATCGTCAATTTCTAACTTATTACATTTACAAAAATTGTTTATTTCAAAACGCTGGTTCTCTACAGTCTGTTTGTCACTGCTTACTCTAATGTATCCGTAAATCATAACTTTTAAATTTATATTATGCATATATAATATACAATGTTATGAAATGCTCGCTTTAAATCAATAAAGTTTGTTAGTATCAAGATATTTAAATAGTAGAATTTACCCTTATAACAATAATTTGCTCGGCAAATTTGTAAAGTAAAGGTCTTTTATTAATTCTTTATTTAAGTACCACCTACAATGCATACAGAAGGAGTTACTTCAAACCTGAAGCAAGAGCTGAAACATACATTCCCCAATATGAAATAGAGTTTGTAAAGGATCTTAAACAGATTACGGAAAAACTAGAGCGAATAAGTAATTTCAATGCCACTGTAAGTTCATATCTAATAAATGATTCTTCAAAAAAATGCTTCACCTTAAGTACGTATTTTACTATGAGGATTGATATAGGCTTGAGAAAGACAAAATAGCCTCTTACTTATCAAGAACAATCCGAACAAATACTTCGAGGTATTAAACATAAAAATGGATTTAATATATAATTAGTTTATTTTTATGTATTACCCCAATAATAAAGCACCCTAAATATTTTCTGTACAAATACACCACACTTATAAATATTTGTGGTATCTTTGTACAGGTTTAGATAGTAAGCAATGAAGAAACTTAATTCATACATATCATCAGCTGACATGAAGGAAAAAGGGCGTGCTGCTTATTACAAAATGTTGGAAAGTGTACGCCAAGGTGAACTAATGCAGGTTAGACGAGGGCTGTATGCCAACATTGACCAACTTTCAAGCAGCATGATTGACATAGAAGCGATTATACCAGGTGGAATTCTTTGCCTCTGGTCTGCATGGAGCATACACCAACTTACGACTTCTATGCCACAAGCCTATCATGTAGCCATAAAAAGAGATAGAAAAGTAGTAACACCTTCATTTCCCTTAATAGAACTTCACCACTATACTGCTTCTATACTAGAGATTGGGGTAAGCAAGATGGTTTTGGAGGGTTACAATATCAGGATCTATGATATAGAGCGATGCGTATGTGATGCCATTAAGTTTAGAAATAAAATAGGTATTGATGTCTGCTCAGAAATCATAGATAACTATCTTACACGACCGGAACGAAATATAAGTAAACTATTGGATTATGCAAGACAACTCCGTGTGGGCACAATCCTTGAAAACTATCTGCAAGTCAAACTATGAGTAAAGAACAAAATAAAAACTACGGAAAATCAATTCGTACAAAGCTCTTGAATGTAGCTAAAAAGGAAAATGTATTCTATCAGACTATATTGACACGATATTTTCAGGAGCGATTACTATATAGGATGTCACAAACACGCTACCGCAACAATTTCTACCTAAAAGGTGGAGCTCTTATGTATGCCTATGAACGTTTTGCTGCACGTCCTACATTGGATATTGATTTTCTTGGTAACAATATAAGCAATGAAGGTACTTCAATTATAGCAGCATTCAAGGAAATATGTTCCGTACCCTTTGAAGAAGATGGAGTGATATTTGACGTTGAGCACATTACTGCCCAAAATATCACTGAGTTCAAAGACTATCATGGAATACGCCTAAGCATACCGGTAAAAATGGATTCCATAGCACAAGTGCTGACTATGGATATTGGTTTTGGCGATGTGGTTACACCCTCACCTGTCAATCTGGATTTTCCTATTTTGCTAGAACATCTGCCTTGTGCTAATATCCTGGCATATTCTCTGGAAACAGTTATTGCAGAAAAGATGCATGCAATAATAGACCTTGCAGATCAAAGTAGTCGTATGAAAGATTATTATGATTTGCATAGAATACTGAAGGAAGAAAAATATGACCCAGAAGTTTTACAGGAAGCTATAATCCGTACATTCGAAAACAGACATACACCATATGATGAGAACACAATGTTCTTTCGTAAAGATTTTGGAATCAACCAACAAATGGAAGCAAGATGGAAAGCTTTTATGCGTAAAATAACAAAGGCCACTGATCTATCCTTCTCTGAAGTTGTGGCATTCATTCAGGAAACACTTCGTCCATATTGGGAAAACATACCGCATGAATAATACAGACTATAAAATATATGAATTTCCAGAATGTAAATCCATAGTCATTTCTGGGGATATTCACGGAGATTTCAATCTTCTTGTGAACAAAATGTGCGTACAATACAGTATGGAGAATACGCTTCTCATAGTTGCCGGAGACTGTGGATTTGGTTTTGAAAATAGAGGCTATTATGAAAATATCGTCAAGAAGAACGCCAAACGTATGAATGATAATAACAATTGGATCCTTTTCGTCAGAGGTAATCACGACAATCCTGCCTATTATGACGGTTGTACATTCAAGCATAAAAGATTTATTTCCATCCCAGACTACTCTATCGTAAAAGCATGTGAACACACATTACTCTGCATTGGAGGAGCAATATCCATCGACCGCTCATACAGACTTAACGCATGGGAACAGTTACAGAAGAAGCACCATAAATCATCTCATAATTTAAGTAAAGGAATCTATGAGCGAAACTATTATTGGCCAGACGAAAAACCTGTCTTCAATGCTGAATTGCTTGAAAAAATAACTGCAGAACAGACAATAGACACCGTTATAACCCATACATCACCGTCATTCTGTGAATTGCAAAATAAGAACGGACTTTACAGATGGACCAATAACGATACACAACTGCTGGTAGATGTTCAGCAAGAACGAGAAACTATGGACTCCATCCACCATATGCTGAAAGAGAAGCAAAATATTACCCATTGGTGCTATGGACATTTTCATCAGAGTTGGCATAGCAATATTGATGGGATTTTATTTAAAATGCTGGATATTATGGAGTTCTACGAGATAAAATAACATTTTACAATATCAATTTACACATGTATATATAATGTATTTTAAACTCCATTAACTTAATTAATTCAAGCATACAACAGGATAACCTTGATAATACGTCCTATAGCAAGCTTAATATAGGCTACCAAATAGCTCAAAAATCAATTGCCTCCATATCATGCAAATAATGAATGTCAATAATTGATTTCACATACTCTTGAGTATCTGGTTTAAACATTCTCACTAACCGACCATCATCATAATTAAAATACAGGGTTACAGGCAGTTTTGAAGAAGCAGAAATAATTTTTGCTATAGTTTCTTTGTTTGGTAGACAATGGCGATTTATTCCATCAGCGCTAATAATATACTTTCCACATTGTATCATCTTAAATAGAGCTAAGCTATTATTTGCTACACTTCCATGATGCGAAAGCAAAACTGCATCGCAGTGCAGTTTGTTCACTTCACTATATCCTAGTTTAAATAATGAGTGCATTATAACTGATGGTACTGAGTCTGAAAGCCATAAAACTCTTTTCCCCACATACTCAAACAATGCGGCTATACTACTAGCGTTCTCAACACTCGTATCTTCTTGAAAACATTCTATATTAAAATCATTAAGCAATGTTGCATAATCATCAACAACATTACCCGCTTCAACACTAACCTCATTTGTTTCAGACTTACAAAGTGGACGATTTTTTGAATATTTTTCCCTAAGCAGGTTCAGTTTGCACTCATCAGGAGAAAGTATTGTTACCTTCATTCCATCAATATTGAAAGACATCCCTTCTATAACATCACACATATCTAATGGACTATGTGACTGAATATATTCATAGACCTTATCCCCTGAGACTATGCCACAGAGCACCCCGTTCTTATTATCAGAGGCTTGCTCAACTTCATACTTTCTTGGTGGATTATATATCCACCGACTAACAATATTCCCCAAAGTACAATCTTTTTGAATATCTTTTATAAATCTACTAGCTCCGCCAATATGATCATCATGGATATGAGACAGGAACAAAGCATCTATCTGTTCTGAACTCCCAATAATATTTGAAATAACACCTTTCAACACTTGGGTATAAGTTTTGGAGTACCCCATATCAAGAAATATATTACGACACATACCGCTTTCACCCTCATATTGTAGATGAAATGCATCTCCACACTTTGCTTTATAACAGAACAGTTTCATATCACACTCTCTTATATGTTCTAAGGACACCTTCTGGGACATTGTTATCATCCAAATAATATACTCCACATGGGGCATATAAACACTGGCATCCCATTCCTCCACTTATATATACCCGCTTTTCCCCCCGTACAATCCACAAAATGACCAGTCCACTTTGCTTTAGGAATCGTAAAAGAGGCTCTTTTTTAACTAAAATCTGGTTATACCCGTATGTTAACGCCACAAGGTTACCATCTTTATCCAGATATTGACCGTCATGTGAATCATACTCCATGCCCATACCCTCGAATAATAACCTACACGGAATGCTATATTTGTTGATAGTGCCTGACTGATCATCTTCAATATGCCCGCAGGCCTGCTCATAAGAATAATAATAGGGTACATCTAACCCATCTATTGAATTTGTCCAACCTTGTCGGTCCCTATAAACGTCTTTATATGCTGGTGACCAGTATTTTTCCCTGTTCACCAAATATTGCCAATCGTCGGTCGGTAATTCCACGCCATCCCATAAATCTCTACCATCTAAAGACTGTATTGCTTTCTCTTTGTCTTGTTGCTTTACGAGGATGGCATCTGCAGCCAAATATACATCATGCTTTAAAAGTTTATACTCATATTTTTCCTTACCAATGTCTTTGGGTTCATCCCAACTCCTAGAGTTATTCAGGGTCAACCATTCTATGCCGTCATCGTCCAACTTTTGGATTAAAGAAACTGGATCTGGCAAATCTCTAATCATAGATGCCCATGATTCATGTGCATCATAGTATTTCCAGTTATCAAACTGTTCTTCATTATACCATTCGTGTTCTTCTGCCATCCTGTTATCATCCGTATCCTCACTTTCAATGCTTTTTACTCTTGCAATTATTGAAGGATTGATATTCCTCAGAAAAGATTGCCACGTTCCATGAAACAGCTCATATCCTCCAGAGCCCTCGTTTGCATAATCATTCTCAAATTTGTAATTGTCTGCCAAGATCCCCATAATCTCATAGAAGGCTATCCACTGATATTTCTTTCCTATGCGGTCTATTCTTTTATCCGAGTTACGGAACGTCCATTTCCTCGCAAAACAATCGTAATAACCATGCAAATTCACATCAAAGCCTAATTCATATGCTCTCTTAACAACCCAATTTCTAACTCTTTCAGTTGGAAATCTGTTATAATAATGTTTTTTCAAAGGTAATTCCCTTACTTTAAAAGGAATCATGACACCATATAAAGCCCTTTTCTGCTCTTCCGACATTAACTTTTCAGTCTTATTACAAAAAATTTCGAAAATAGTATCGTTTATGCTAGCATTTCTTGACCCTTTTTGCCTATTTAAGATTAAAACAGCTTTCCCTTCACATATATTTATGGCCAGTTTCTTCATATTTCCCTTAAACAGACGTAATGCTTTATCGAATTCTTTTTCTTCAGAAATTGATATTGGATAAAAGTGTTCGATTGTTGGCTTAGCCAACTTATCCCAGAAATCCGCCAACCCTCCTTTCACAGATTCCCAAATCAGGTTTTGCTCTGAACCTTTTCTTTCCTTGAAATCTGGTGCATCATAATCTATATGAAAGTGATTAACCTCATCATCTGTAGGCCATGTGGGGAGTGTGCTAGTATATGGCGGACGAACCTTTTTCATATCAACAGCAGTTATAACCCCCTTATATTTAGCGTATTCAACAATATTTCTTGCATAATCTCGCAGTAAAATATTTTTTGGTGGGTTATTACGTTTGAATATGGTCTCATATACATATCTTGCAAGTTTCATCAGCCCATCGCGTGATGAAGTCCGCAATGCGACCCCGTAAGCCACAGCATACAACCGTTCATAGATATACATATCATCCACATTCTCAAACTTACGTAGTGTTTCAATCAATACTTCTACCTGCTCAGAAAGAAGGTTGACAAGAGCTTTTGTAGCCTCATCTCTGTGTTTGATATATGTTGATGACAGCAGCCAACAAAGCATAACGGCTGCTAATCTGGTAGATTCGGAATCCGCTTTTACAGATACATTTTCAGACCATGCCCAGTCTATCAAACGCCGCAGAGGGTTGGCACATCTGTTATCATCATATCCTGCGCAACCATTGAAAAAGAATTGGAATCTGCCATCACGATCTGGCATGGTAAACATCATCATTAGTGCATGAAAATAATCAGCATTAAAAGGATGATTAGGAATAGTAGAAAGCTCTACCAGTTTATTATACCAATAATCAGAATCTATATTACAATATTTGGAGTCTAGAAACTGCCTTATAGTTTTCTTGTCAATAGATTCTATTGTGCGCCAACACAAACTATTTATCTGAGCCTCAGAAATTGTATTAAAACATGTATAATATACTTTTTCATACTCATCTTCTGGAATAAAACGAATAATATCTGTCATCTCATGAGAAAATCTCTCGGGGATTAAGATAGCCATGGCTTCAAGAATTCCTTTGAATGCCCAATGCTTGTCTACAAAAATGGAATGCAAAGTTTTGTCTGTATTTATGTTTTCTGCAAACGATTCCCAGTCTTGAAACTTATTGACAATTTCACGTGCAATTATAAAATCACTAATTCTCTGATAAGAGAAAACAACACCGTCGATATTTTCTTCATCAAAAGAATTCTTCGTTTTAAGCAGCAGATTGTTGTCTATTAGATCTGCGAGCAAATTATGACAAGAAGGAAATTGTTGTTGTAATAATGAATCTGCATCTTTTATATTCAGAATATTATATTTAGCCTCAAATATAGGGAATGCCAGCAGCTTAACTGCCGCACTGACAACATCCCTATATTTATATTCGGGTCTCTTTTCAGCAAACTTCTTATCCAAATTCTTGAAGTACTGACTAAACAGTGATGAAACGCCATTGAATCCTTTAGGAAAATCTTTCTCTCCAGAGGCTTCAAGTGTATCGCAAATTATCTTCAAGAATAAAGGGTTACAAAACTCAGGTGTCAGAATGGGAACATTGGGTAAGTTCAACTCATACGCCCAACAGAACTGTTTTACCGCCTCATATTCCAGACCTTTAAATCCTTTATGCTCAATAACTGTAGCTCCCAAATCAGTTTCCACCCCATCAGGAATAACATCATCAAAGTATGTATCACGTACTGACACTACTAAACCTATCGCAGGATAGTCTTTAAGAGACTTGATAAGTCCAGAAAGTCTGTCTTTCCATAATACGGCCTGAGGTCCTTCATTCAGCGCATCGATCATCAGAAGTGCTCGCGAACCTACTTGGGTACCTATCTGATTGAAACTGGATAGGAATTCCCGGAAAGTACCCACAAAACCTACTTTTGAAGTAATGGTTGTTTCATAAGTTCCCTCAGAGAAGTCTGTTCCTAAGAACAACAAAGTGGGCAGACCATCATCGATTCTCTTACTGGCAACATCACCTAACAAATGCGACTTTCCACATCCAGCTTCACCCTTAATTATCAAATAGGGATTGTTTGCTAGATTAATCTTTAAATCTTCAAAGTTTTCAGTGAATGAATACAAATCTTGAGATATTTCTGATAATCTGGCTTCATCAATCTCGAGCTCTTTCCTTACATTATCATCTTTTTTTGTCGAGGAATAATCAGAATAAAATCTATGTCTTACTTCTCCTAATTCTTTTCTGAGGTCTTCTATGCGTTTCATCAAACTAGAAAAATCAACTACAGCATCTACATGTTGATCCAAATCTGATAATGCTACAATAAAATCGTCTCGAATAGCTTTTAGATGAGATTCTAACTCACCTATTCTAATGGAATTTTTTCTTGTTCTATAGCTTTTCTCAGTCAACCAGGAATCTATATTCCTGTACAATCGTTCAAAATATGCAGGCGTTTTTGCCACGCAGTCAAAATACTTGGCAGTTCCTGTCTTTACATTGACTTTCTGACAATATCTGGGTCCCAAGTTTGCTACGGAATCTTCAACATTGTTTTTTAATGTCTTATGTCCTAAACCATGATGTCCAAGGAATGACAATGACATTTTCTTTTTATACTCTTCTTCCAGCAATTTATTGAAGGAAATCAACCTCTGAGCACTTATTACCTTTCCACGCTCTTCGTCAGTGTACCTAATGAAGATCCCATTAATATACAACTCCTCACAAGCTTCTATAAAAATACCGGAACCTGACATTCCGACAATTGTATCTTCACTATAATCGTCATTTGTAGAAAGCTGGAATACATTCTCTGTTGTATCTTCATGAAGGTAAGTCATTCTGATCATTGCCAACGATGACTCTCCATTTTCGTTAGTCTGATCAAGAGTTGCCAGAGGGAACCCTTTACTTACGGCTTCTTCTATTCCAAAATTCTTATCAACTACGTACACCGATGGAAGGTCAGAGACAACCGATGCAAGCTCTCGTTTATTAATAATAATTATACCAGCATCATCTTCGGAATGGAGCAAAATGCTTTGCTTAACAGGGGTAACGTATTCGTATGTACTGGTACCAGGGTTATAAATTCTTAACGATACCCTACCTTTTTCCCCTAACTTCAAAAGGCAATGTTTAGCCGTCAAAACATATACCACCCCAGACAATTTCCTATTGGTATAAAGAACGCCAGTCCCCAACTTTTCTTTTGAGATGTCATCTTTATGTAATTCAACAGTTAACTGTGTTATTATATTAAGACATGTATCCCTCATAAGTCATAAGCTTTTATGTCATTTTTTCACCTTATCTATTGAAATTCCTGTATGTGCTCCACCAAGGATAGCAAACACCTGCTCATCCATTACTATCGGGATGAGACGGAGCAACAGCTTAACCTTCTAAGTGTAAACACCTGATTTTATATCATTCATATTATACATGTTGATGTATTTTCAGGTAGGCTGATTATAAATTCATAATGATTTCAAGCATTTTTGCTTGATGTCGAACCATATCATCAACATTCCATTCTAATCCAAATGGACGTTTTAATGTATCATCTTTAATACCAGCATCGTAATTATCTTGGCATATTTGTAACATGATTCTGAATTTTAATGAAGCAACGCTTACTTGGTTGGATTTTGTATCAAGATAGCGATTCTTTTTATCAATAGGATTCCAGTTAGAGCCAGAACTATTTGCATCAGAACCTATCATAGCAAAATTACCAAAGCAATTTATATCTTGCAAGTTAATTAGCATATTATCTCCAGCCTTGGCTTGTGGATAATAATGCTCCAAACTTTTTCGTGTTCGAGAGAAATAGAAATTTTTAAAAGGTTCCAACTCAAAGTCACTACAACCTAATGCTCTAAAAAACTCCATTCTATTTCGGGAGCCTTTCTTTTCTTTGTTACCTCGAAGTTCTTCCGCATATTTCTTCCAAAGCTTATAATCTGTATAGTTAAAAACATACAGAGGTATATTGCATGATCCAGTAGGATAAACACTATTGAAATCTCGATTTGCTTTTTCTAATTCGACGTTTAATTTATCACAATTAAGAATAGTTTCGTCAAAACTATTAGGCTTAGGCTGATTTATTTCGTTAAGTTTACTCGTATCAAGATACACATCAAAGAAATACTTATCAGCTAGTTTTCTTAAAAAATCCACATAATCATTAAGGTCATAATTCTCAAACAAGTGATATAAACAATAGAACAGATAGTTTTTTCTTTGCTTAGGCGTGAAAGCAACTTCAAACATAGACAGTAATTGAATCACTTCGTTTTGTTGTACTTTATTATCATCGTACAAATCCTTAAGGTAGGCAGCCTTATTACCCTTCTTATAATAATATTGCAATTTCCATGGATTCTCAATAGCCCTATCTTCACCATTTGCGTGGTGTATAACATAGTTATCGAGAAAATATTTAGCCAAAAGGAGATTGTAAGCGAAGTCCTTAACGAACTTTGGAGTAAGATTTACCTTCTCGAACTCTTTAATTAGTTCTTTATCGTCAAGTGTAAAGCTCAAAGGATTAAAATCATCTTTATTCCGCAACCTTGTAATTTTCAAAACAATCAATAGAAAATTCGGAAAGTCAATAATTGGCTGGAAATTATCATTCTTGTCAACCTCATCATCTTTATCTATCGTTTTTATGGACGAATTTAAAAGTTCTGAAATAGTTTTCATTCCTAATGACGAAAATAAGCATTCATTAGAACTTGGAAACTTGTCGAAAGACCCTATAACAAAATCGTCCATAGTTTTACCTAAGACAGTTGTCATCTCTGGAAGTTTCTGCTGAATATAGAAACTCATGTCGCTACAAGCCTCCCATATACGACTAAACTTCTCCATAGCGTCCTCATCACCTATCAACTGTTCGCTGAGTTTAGCTTTTACTATCTCATGCTTTTCTAACTGTTCACCACGAGAATTCATAACCTCAAAATAGTGATTTAAATCCACATCTTTTGGCACACGATAATGAATAATATGCACTTTGTTCAAGAAAAAATCCTTGAATGCATCTATGTCAGCCTTCTTTTCGCCAACAATGTCTTTAATTGCTTCCTTCGCATAATTGAATCCATCGACAATACCCTTATCTTTTTCTTCACCAAACTTAGGCATCTTTTCTATTGTCATAGCTGAAACCTTTCTTGCGGAATATGTAAGACAATTTGCAATAGTTTCTATGCCCAAAGCCTTCAAGATGATGTAGATTGTTGTAAGTCGTTGCTGACCATCGATAACCTCAAAAATATTTTCATCTCTTTTGTATGTGACAAGAGTGCCAATATAGTAAACGGACTTCTTCAACGAATCATGTACATCCTTTATTAAGGCGTATATTTCTTCACGCCCCCAAGCATAATTACGCTGATAGATAGGTATCTTGTATAATATAGACACCCCGCTGTTTGAGAAATATATGTCATTAATCGAACATTCTTCAAGAATATTTTTCAAATCTTTCATTGTAATCAATTTTTATAAAAACCGTTTATTTGAAAAAAATACAGATAGTTTTCATACACGCCATCTTTATCATCCTTTAGATTCTTCAATATATCTCCTTTACCACTATACTCATAGCATTCCTGCGCCCAACCATCTTTAATATCATCATTCGAAAGAGGATTGATTTTGTCTGCCAAAGCACTCAATAATGAAGATGGAGTATCTTGCTTGACAATCAATTTATACATATTGAATGCATTGATTTTATCACTCAACCCCATAATATAATTTTGTGCAGAAAGCCAACCAAGATTAGTGTATTGGGCTCTTAATGAATAAGCCCAAATGAATGCGTATACAACAAATTGTTCAAATAATTCCATATCTTCTTTTGTAGGATATGTTTCTGGGCAGAATCTATCAACGTAAAGCAGAACCGAAGTATCAAACAAAAGGCGTGCTATACCATTACCTATTCCTTTTTTAAAATGTCTATCCAATGTTTTAACTATAATGTTGTCATTAATATAGAAGCCCTCATATTTGCTGTTGTTCTGAATATCTTTTAGTATATTATAATAGTGCTTTGTATATTCAAAAAAAGGTTTACCAGCAATTATTGGAGTATCTAATTGGAACGCATTTACATTTCGAGTACCAGAGACAAAAGGCATAGCAGAAGAGTTGACCATATCTGCATAACAATAGGCACTCTTGTAGAATTGGGCATAAGGTGTTCTTGAAAAACGCGTAATACCTTTGAACATATGGATGTTGTGTTCATTTAAAACATTTGCCTTATTGCCACTTACCCATTCTTTGATACGATATAAGTAATTACCAAAGAAATCTGCTAAACCACTTTGTGAAACCTGTTCCCAATCCTTTACTATCTTTTCTGTTTCATCCTCACTAATGGTATTCATTTCGCGAAGATGGTATGCTTTCAACAAATCATGAGGGTAAAGAGCTTTACCTCGTGCATTTTGAGAATCAAAGAACTGGAATGCTTCCGATACATCGGGAGTTATGACAACAATTAACTCACACATATTCTCAATATAGTCTTTAAGACGCTCCATCTCTCTTTGGTGTTCAGTAGCCGAGTCGCTGTCTTGCAACTTCAATCCGACCCTACGATTAAGTGCATTATAGTTGTTAGCAATATTATGGTTATTGTGCAAATTATTATATATTTTCTGCTGCAAGAACTCAATGCCATTTTCACCTAATGCAGTCAAAAGTAATGAAAATGTTATGGTACGTTGCAGACCATCAACAATATCATATTGTTCCTTATCCTTTGCCTTGTGAAGGATAAGTGTACCCACCCTGTATCTTTCCTTGTTGCCATTCTTCGCTTCAATAATGTCATCAAGCAATTGTATAGCATTACGAGCTGTCCACTTGTATGGACGCTGATAAATAGGCACACATAGACTTACATCATTAATTGGCTCTCCACTATTAGTAATAGTAATGGTTTTGCGAAGGAGCAAATCACCTATAGTAGTTATTGATAATATTAGATTATTATTCATATTCTGCAAGTTCATTTGAAATTATCATATTATACTTATTGATATACTTCCTGTTGGTGTAATCATAAATCTATATTAGAAGATTAATACTATCCAGTTTAACACCTTATACCAGAAATGACCAGTCTTTTCAGCCACATAGAGAAAATACGTTTCACTTTCTGAGACGTGCAGACCTACTACAATGTCTGAAGCAATTTGAGACGAAGGCCTGTCATACTTTCCATAATATGTCGAGCACAGAAGATGATGAATCAAGTTTGTTCAAGCACTCAAATATGGCTGTTCTTGATATTACACAAGAAAATTACGCTTATTAATGATCAACGTTTATACTCCCAAAAGTTCGGCGCCAAGAAAAGAGGTATTCATGTTTTTTTATATTCATATTCCACTCCTCTTTTAACAACCACGAAAGCTACTTATTTCTTTTGTCAGTAAAAAGAAAAGTCACAGGTTTTTCTATAGATAGGTAATGGAAATACACTCTGAGTTTCAAAACTGTATATGCACCCACAACACAACTCTTACCAAGCTGTGGTTATATGATAGTAGAGTAGCCAATATACTTAGTTCTGTTCCTTGTAGCTTATACCCCCTTTCGATATGCGGTCAAGCCATCCAGATTTCATATAAGAATACTAACCACGTACATCAAATCACTTACTTGAAAGCCATTAACCGAACAAAACTGAATTTCTTGGGGTAAACCCTAATATTTGTTGTATTTTTATAGCCAACTTCGTTTATTTTATAAATCTATAACAAAAATACTCTGTTTATTCTGTTCACCCAAACATTTCCCTCAAATATTGAAGTAATTTTTATAGAAATTTATCCACCAATTCATATTTTTAGCGAATTCAAACACTTAAATATGCATGTAACTACATATAATGAGACGTTTGTCATCCAAAAGAAAAATTAGAAGCTCAGTCTTCTTATATAAGGTACAGTCACTTTTATAGCAAACTTAAATAGATGTGCTAAATTTGCTTTATTGGCTTATAAGATAGCATTAATAAGTAATTTTTATATATTTATTTCGTATATAAACTATATTTTATATATTTGCGTCAAAAGTTATAATCTTATGGCAAATACAGAATTAAGAATTAAAGAACTATGTAAGGAACGAGGCATAACTCAAGCTCAACTTGCTGATAAATTAGGTATACAAGCTGTTTCCTTTTCACAAGCTGTTTCTCGTAATAAATTTAATATGAATAGACTTGCTGATATTGCTGATGCTTTGGGTGTTGAGATACCAGAACTCTTTGATAAACCTAAAGAGGGGGTAATACATTGCCCCTACTGTGGTAAGGAAATCAAGTTAAATCTGGAAGTTTAACTCTTAAATTACTTAATATGATATTAGGAAAATCTTCATTAATACGAAGAATTAATGATGGGCTTATTAATCATTATGATCCTCGTTGCATTAAAAATTGTTCTTATAAAGTTAGAATCAGTAAATTAATAAAGCCAGAAACTGGAGAGGTGATTAATTTACAATCAATCGATTCATTTTGCCTTGAACCGTCTGAGATAATACTTTTTGAATCAATAGAAGAAGTAAAATTGCCTTATAATATTACGGCTTCTTACTCTGCATTATATTCAGTTGCTTCTGAAGGTATTTTGTTAATAAATTCAAGTATGATTGAACCAGGATATTCTGGGTTATTAAGTGGAGTTTTATTAAACTTTTCTTCTAATAAGTTTGTAATAACAAAAAATTTTGAAATAGCAAAGCTTAATTTCTATCAAACAGATGAAGAAATTCAAGAATCATGCTCTTTGCAAACAATTGATAATGAAAATTATCAATCGATCCTTATAAAAAAGGCTATAAAAAAATATCACAAAACATTTTTAAACATATCTGGACTCGAAGATAGAGTAACAGCAAAAACCCTAAAAAGCGTAAAGAAATCCATAGTTGGAAGTGGAATACTTATTACTATTCTTATTCTATTTGCTACATTAGAACCACTGTTTTCTCGTTGGTTATGGGAATTTACCGGACTTCCGACAAAGTCTGAGCAAGTAGAAATTGAAAAAAATCTGATAGAAATAAAGAATTGGCAAGAGAAAAATTCTGAACTTAAAAAGATGCAAAATCAAATCGATAGTTTGAAGAAAATAATTATTGAACAAAATGAGAAAAAATAAAATTTATTCTCCCAAAGAAGGATATAATATCATTGCTCCGTATTATGATAACTGGATATGGCAAAAATTTTGGCATACAAATGAGTATCCATATATTGAAAAATGGTGTAACACTTTATCTCCTGGAAATGGATTGGATATAGGGTCAGGAAGCGGAAATAATTTACTTTGTTTTTTATCAAAAGGACATAAGGTAGAAGCATTAGATGTAAGTGAAAAGATGCTCAGTATTTGCAAAAAAAAGTATGCAAAATACATACAGCAAAATAATCTGAGTTGCATAGAATTAGATATATGCGATTTCCCTGAATATGAAAGAAAATATGATTGGGTTTTGTCAAATAGAGTTTTTTCGCATATAAAAAATATTGACAATATAATAAAGAAGATTGCAAATATAATTAAATTTGGTGGGCAATGTTTTATTTCTGATATACATCCTCTGCATCAATACCAATGTACAAATATGACAATTAATGATTATGAAATCTACATAGAAACATTTAAGCATCAAAAAGAAGAATTAGAATTTGCTTTTGCAAAAAATTCATTTGAGATAATTACACAAAGAGTTATAACAACAGAAAATATAATAAACAAAGAATTTATAACACAAATTCCTAAACTATCAATAGAAAACAACCCTATATTTTTCTATTATATTATTCGTTATAAATAAAAATATATGAAAGAACAAAATTTTAAGATTCCATTTGAAAGTATTAGAGAGGCTTTTTATGTGTATTGTGATATGATTGAAAGACATGGCAAAGGAATAAAAGGAACTCCCATTACATATTCCGGAGCATACCCGTTCACTTTCCGGCAGCTTATTAGGGTATAAA
>ERZ791746.336-NODE-336-length-45603-cov-10.896022_pt1 | contig 45603 bp, 40 predicted proteins | sample MGYA00510038_ERZ791746 | MGnify/ENA primary metagenome ERZ791746 (study PRJEB30046, sample SAMN00792018) | human gut metagenome | study: EMG produced TPA metagenomics assembly of the A metagenome-wide association study of gut microbiota in type 2...
ATTGCGGGGCTATTAAATGACAATTCTCGGGACATTTTCAAAAATGCTTGACAATCATGAGATTTCTAACATTATTCCTAAAATTTGTAGGCAAGTCTACTGAAATATTTTAGACGATTTTCAGCAATAATAATATATACCGAAATTCTGCAATTTAATGCAGGAAATAACGCAGGATAGCCCCATTTCCAGTTTGTGGGCAGGCTCACTATAGCTGGATATCCAGTCATTTTCTCTCATAAAAATATAATGGAAAATCACTATTTCAAAATATTTTAAAATACCGCATAATATATATGACAGAGGATTACATAAAACGGACTTTTTTATCTTTCTTCTACAATCTTTACAAACATTTTACACTCATAGGGTAACATAGACGTAACGGTTCGTTCGTTTTTTATGGAGGGCACCATGTTCAGTCTTGTCAACAAGCATGAAGAGTTTTTTGATTTTCTTGTTACCAATGCGGAGTACTTCCACAAGGGTACTGTAATGGCCAGGGAAGTACTGCAGGACCCGGCCAAGCTGGAGCGGTATACGAAGGAAGTTAAAAATCTGGAACATTCAGCGGATAAAGTCACCCATGATATTTCTGCTAAAATGCGTCATGTTTTCATTACTCCTATTGATCGGGAAGATTTTTTCCTTCTTACCACGTCCCTGGATGACTGCGTAGATGATATCCAGGATGTGGTAATGAGCCTGAAACTTTACCATGCTGGTATCGGTTCAAAACTTCCTCTAAGGATGGCGGACATCCTGGTAGAAATGTCTTCGGAAATGATTGTCCTTTTCCGTCTGCTGAAGGATATCGATAAAAACGAAACGGAAATTGCAGAGCGTACGAGAAAAATCAATGCTCTGGAAAGTGAAGGAGATGAAATTTACAGAAACGCCATTTCTGACCTTTTCGATGGTACCCATGAGGTGATGGAAATTATCCGTTGGAAGGAAATCATGGAAGCCATGGAAGATACGGCCAACCGGGCAGAAAAGGTGGGGAACCTGATTAAAGAGGTGGTCATGAAGTATGCCTGATACCTACATTATTGGAATTGTCATCGTTCTGGCCCTGTGCTTCGACTTTATTAACGGTTTCCATGACACGGCCAATGCCATCGCCACATGCGTAGCTACCCGAGCCTTGAGTCCGAAAGTAGCCATTATCATGTCGGCCATTCTGAATTTCGTGGGTGCTATGATTTCCACTGGAGTTGCCAAGACTATCGGCGGCGAAATCGTGACATCTCCCCATATGGTGGATTCCGTGGTGCTGTCGGCGGCCTTGGCTTCTGCCATTATCTGGAATCTTTTCACCTGGCGGATAGGACTCCCTTCCAGCTCTTCCCATGCCCTCATCGGTGGGGTTATAGGGGCGGTCATTATTTCTTATGGAACTGGAGCCATTCATCTTGCCGGCGTGCTCACTATTGTTATCGGTCTTGTGCTGTCACCGGTGTGTGCCCTGATTACGGGCTACATCATCATGACAATCCTCTATATCGCTTTCCGGAATGTGGGAAAATCCCGGGTGAACTATGTGGCCACCCATATCCAGATGGTGTCGGCGGCGCTCATGGCGTTCTCCCATGGTTCAAATGATGCCCAGAAATCTATGGGCATCATTACCCTGGCCCTTCTTTCCGGCGGTTATATTGGGCAGTTGGAAGTACCCTGGGAAGTCAAAGTTGCCTGTGCCTGTGCCATGTGTTTCGGTACATCCGTCGGCGGCTGGCGGATTATTCGTACCGTGGGAAATAAGATTTTTCGCATGCAGCCGGTGAATGGATTGGCGGCCGACCTGAATTCAGCCATTACTATTTTCAGTGCTACCATGCTTCATCTTCCCGTATCCACCACCCATGTGGTGACGGGGTCCATTATGGGGGTAGGCTGGGCTACCCGTTTTCGTGCGGTTCACTGGAGTGTGGCCTATCAGATGGTGTCGGCCTGGATTATGACTATTCCCTGCACCGCAGCTGTGGGAGCGCTTATTTATCTAATTATTAAACATGTATTGTAAGAAATAGGAGAGGACCGGAAAAATCATGCTTTCCGGTTCTTTTTTGCGCTCCGATAGTCGGCTTTAAAAATATTTAAAATCTTCTATCCCTATGATAAAATAGGATTAATATTGAAACAGTATGCCCCAAAGGGCATACGGGAGGTGTACTATGCTGATTCAATGGTTTCCTGGCCATATGACAAAAACGAAACGGATGATAGAAGACCACCTGAAGGCGGTGGATGTGGTGGCGGAGCTTCTGGATGCCCGTATTCCCCAGTCCAGTGCGAACCCCATGGTGGAGAAACTGGTGAAAGGAAAGCCCCGGATTGTGATTCTGAACAAGGCGGATCTGGCGGATCCCCGGGAGACGGATCTCTGGATTTCTTACTACAAAAAGAAAGGAATTTCCGTGGTGCCCATGACTGTGGGCAATGGAAAGAATAAGAAACGGCTCCTTTCCCTGATTCGGGAGACAGCGGAACCCATCCTTTCCAAATGGCGGAAGCGGGGATTGAAGAACCGTTCTGTACGCCTTATGATTCTTGGTATTCCGAACGTAGGTAAGTCATCTCTCATCAATTTCCTGGCAGGCAAGGCTTCCACCCGCACTGCCAATACTCCGGGTCATACGAGGGGCAAGCAGTGGGTGCGGCTTTCTGATGGTCTGGACCTTCTCGATACGCCGGGGGTGCTGTGGCCGAAATTTGACGACCAGACAGCGGCCCTCAGGCTGGCAGCTACCGGTGCCATTGCAGGAGATGTTTTCAACCCTGATGAAGTGGTGCCTGTACTTCTATCTTCTCTTGCGGAGACAGCGCCCCAGGTGCTCAAGGATGTCTATGGCATTGAAGACGTCAGCCGGGATCCCCAGCTGCTGCTGGAAGACGCCGGACGCCGGCGGGGATGCCTCCTTCCCGGAGGAGCCATTGACTACGACCGGGCAGAAATGGCGGTGCTCCGGGATTTTCGGAGCGGCAAACTGGGACGGATTACCCTGGACCCCCTGCCGAAGGAGGAACCATGACGGTTTCTGAAATTCGGGCTCTCCTGAAACAGGATGAAGTGCCGGAAGAGATACTAAAAGAAATCATGGCGGATTCCCGGAAAGGAGTGCAGCAGCTCCTTTCTTCCTACATGAAACGATTGGAAAGGGAGAGCAGGGAGCGGCTTCGGGTGGAGTCCATGTATGAAGTGGAGAGCAGCTTTTATAAAAAAGGAATCAACCTTATTGCCGGTATTGATGAAGTGGGGAGAGGTCCCCTGGCAGGACCGGTAACGGTGGCGGCAGTAATCCTGAAGCCCCACTGGTTTGCACCAGGACTTAATGATTCGAAGAAAGTGACGCCGGAACATAGGGAAATTCTTTCCGGAAAAATTCTGAAAGAAGCAGTGGATGTTTCCATTGTGAGCCTATCACCTGCTGAAATCGATGATTATAACATTTACCAGGCCACCATGATGGCCATGTACCGGGCGGTGAAGAACCTGAAAGTTCAGCCCCAGGCGGTCATCGTGGATGCCATGCCCCTTCATTTTCCGTTTCCCACGGTTTCCCTCATTCACGGCGATGCCAGAAGTGCATCCGTTGCGGCAGCATCCATTGTGGCCAAGGTGCACCGGGACCATCGGATGGATGAATACGACAAGCAGTACCCGGGCTATGGATTTGCCAGAAATAAGGGATACGGCACGGCAGAACATATAGAAGCTCTCAGAAAACTGGGTATTACGCCCATTCACAGGAAGAGCTTTGAACCTGTGAAAAGCATGGTATTGGGAAAAGATAAAGGTGGCTGTGGACACTGAAACGACTCCGACAGTTGAGGGGGCGGCAGCGTATAAAATTTTGATATGCTGCCTGATGGTAACTAATAGTGGCTGCTTCCGCAGGTTGACCGAATTTCCTGTCAGCTGAGCGCTGATAGCGGGAAGCCCCTGTACGTACGGACGGCAATTATCTACATAGCTTATTATCGTAGAATATTTCAATAGTTATAAAAATATAAATTTCTAAATGATATAATATTGTGGTGCTATTAGAACTCTTCTCGGAGAAGTCTCTTTTGTTGTCATACACCTCTCATGGTGATACAATTTTAAATGTGACAAAAGATTTATACTATTTTTTATTCTTCAGGATGGTGATTTCTTTTTGTACCCGGTCAATCTCAAAATGGAGGGGGTATCCTGCCTCATCATCGGTGGCGGCCATGTGTCGCTCCGGAAGGTGAAGAAGCTGGTAGACCAGCAGGCCCATGTGACAGTGCTGGCTCCGGAAATCTGTAAAGAACTCATGGCACTATGGCAGGAGAAGCGGATTTCCTGGAAGAAGGCTTTCTATGAAGCAGGGGATGCCAAAGGGTATCATTTTGTAGTGACCGCATCGGGCAGCCGCAAGGTGGCGGAAATGGTGCGCCAGGAATCACTGGATTCTGCATTTTTATATAACAGCGCAGATTTCCCGGAACTGGGAAATTGTTTTCTGCCTGCCGCTTTTGAAACGGGAGGAATCCGCTTTACCGTATCCACCAATGGTCGATCACCGGCTATGGCGAAGTACGTAAAGAACTGGCTTGCCGGCCAGATTCCCCCTTCTTTTGGTGTGTGGTTGGACCGGGTGGGGGATATCCGCCTGGAACTGAAAGAAAAATTAAAAGACAGCCATGCCAGAGAGGATTTCTGGCACACCGTATTCAGCGACCGGATCATGGATCTGGTCCTTTCAGGGAAATTAGACGAAGCAGAGGAGTGTGTACGTCATGCAACTGGTTGTATTGGGATTAAACCATAAAACCGTTTCCGTAGATATCCGGGAACAGTTTGCTATTTCAGAAGAAAGCGCAAGGAGCGGTCTCCGGCACCTGGATGAACAGGATGGTATCGAGGAGGCTGTGGTGCTTTCTACCTGCAACAGAACAGAAATTTATGCGGTATTGAAAGATGGTTCCGCAAAGAAAACGCTGGAAGAATTCTTCCTGGCCCTTTCCGGCAACAGCGAGGCAAAAAAAGAATGGTTCTTCTATTTTGAGGGAGAAGCCTGCATCCGCCATCTCTTCGAGGTGGCTTCGGGGCTGGACTCCATGGTCATCGGTGAGAGCCAGATACTGAACCAGATCAAGACCGCCTACACCATGGCCCTTTCTGAAAAAGCAACGAAAACTATTCTGAATACCCTGTTCCATCGTGCCATTACCACGGGAAAACGGGTGCGCACGGAAACCCGGATTTCCTACAGCGCCGTTTCCGTAAGCTATGCAGCAGTGAAACTGGCGGAGAAGATTCTTGGGGGACTGGAAGACAGGACAGCCATGGTTTTCGGTGCCGGCGAAGCGGCAGAACTGCTGGTGAAGAATCTCCAGGGAAAAGGACTTAAAAATGTAAAAGTAGCGAACCGCCACATGGACAAGGCAGAAGCCCTTGCGAAGACTATTGGCGGCGAGGCGGTGCCCTTCAAGAGCGCCCTGTCCCATGCAGATGACGTAGATATCATTGTCACCGCTACCGGTGCGTCCCAGTATATTGTGAAGGCCTGGGATGTGCGGAATCTTATGATGCGTCGCAATACAAGACCTCTCGTTGCCATTGATATCGCCGTGCCCTGCGACATTGAACCGGAAGTCCGGGATATCCGGAATGTGACCCTCTATAACCTCGATGACCTTCAGGAAATCGTGGCTAACAACATTCGCCTCCGGAAGGAAGAGGCAGAGCGGGCAGAGGTCATTGTTCAGGAAGAAATCGATTCCATCGAAGATCGTTTCAAATACCTTTCCACCCGGCCTGTCATGGTTTCCCTCTCCGATAAGGCTGAAGCCATCCGGGAAAGGGAACTCCGCCACGGCCTGGCGAAGATTGAAGGACTCACGGAGGAGGATAAGAAGGTTCTTTCCCATATGACCCATATGATCGTCCGGAAAATTCTCCGGGAACCGATGATGCACCTCAATGAATACGCCGGCACCGAATGGGAGTCGGAGGACAAATCCGCCGTGGCCCGGCTCTTTAAACTGGATGTGAGAAAGGGGCAGCAGCTTGAAAAATAACATTACCATTGCCACCAGGGAAAGCCTTCTGGCCCTCTGGCAGGCCCATTATGTAGAAAACCGATTGAAAGAAAAGTACCCCGGACTGACGGTAGAACTCCTGCCGGTCACCACGAAGGGGGACCAGATCCTGGACCGTCCCCTTGTGGAAATCGGAGGAAAGGGACTCTTCATCAAAGAACTGGAAGTGATTCTTTTGGAAGGGAAGGCGGATATTGCTGTCCACTCCCTGAAGGATATGACCGCCCAGTGCCCCCATGGTCTTACCATCGCCGCTGTCACGGCCCGGGAAGATCCAAGGGACGCCTTCGTTTCCAACAAGTACAAGTCCCTGGAAGAACTGCCGCTCCACGCCAAGGTGGGCACATCGAGTCTTCGCCGACAGGCCCAGCTCCTTCACTGGAGAGGTGACCTTGAAATCGGGACTCTCCGAGGCAATGTGCAGACACGGCTCCGTCACCTGGATGAAGGACAGTTCGATGCGGTCATCCTGGCAGCGGCAGGGCTGAAACGGCTCGGTCTGGCAGACCGCATTACATCCTATATTTCCACGGAAGACAGCATTCCGGCAGCCGGGCAGGGAGTCATGGCGGTAGAAGCCAGGACTGATGACCGGGATACCCTGGATCTTCTTTCCTTCCTTCACGACGAGGACGTGGCATCCTGCATCCGTTCGGAACGTTCCTTCCTGGCTAAAGTGGGTGGGGACTGCAAGGTGCCTGCCGGTATTTATGCCGTGCCGAAGGGAGAAGGAGGCCTCCATGTGGAAGCCTTCATCGCATCCCCTGACGGAAAGAAACTCTACCGCGGGGAAGCGGATGGTACCGTGGACCAGGCGGAAGAAGCCGGCGCATCCATCGCCGAAAAGCTCCTCGACGAGGGGGGCCGGGAAATCCTGGAGAAACTGTCAAAAATCTGATTGATTTGAGGAGATTAACATGAAAAAAGGGAAAGTATACCTGATCGGGGCGGGCCCCGGAGATCCGGAACTTCTGACACTCAAAGGGAAACGGTGCCTGGAGGAAGCGGACGTGGTGGTAGGGGACTACCTGGCGGATAAGAGGATTCTCCGCTTCATGAGACCCGATGCAGAATACATTTATGTAGGTAAAAAAGCAGGCTGCCATACTATGCGGCAGCAGGAAATCAGCAAGCTTCTGGCGGAAAAAGGAAAAGAAGGACACATCGTGGCCCGCCTGAAGGGGGGAGACCCCTTTGTCTTTGGCCGGGGCGGCGAAGAAATTGAAGTATTGAAAGAAGCAGGTGTGCCTTTTGAAGAGGTGCCAGGCGTGACGAGCGCCATTGCGGCTCCTGCCTATGCGGGCATTCCGGTGACCCATCGGAAGGTGGCGGCTTCTTTTGCTGTTATCACAGGCCATGAAGATCCCACAAAGGATGAATCTTCCATTCACTGGGACAAGCTGGCCGGTGGCGTGGATACCCTCATTTTCCTTATGGGGGTAGGCCATACAGCCATGATTGCTTCCCAGCTTATGAAGTATGAAAGAAGCAAGGATACCCCTGCGGCTTTCGTTCGCTGGGGGACAAGACCCTACCAGCAGACCTGGACAACCACCCTTGGCGAAGCGGCCAACGATGTGGAACGGCTTGGCATCAAGCCACCGGCAGTGTTCATCGTGGGGGACGTGGTGAACCTTCGGAAAGACATGCGATGGTTCGATAACCGGCCCCTCTTTGGGAAACGGGTCATCGTTACCCGGTCCCGGAGCCAGGCATCCCGTCTCGTGGATGTGCTGAATGAAAAGGGCGCTGAAACCATTGAAATCCCTACTATTTCTATCAGGAAGCCCTCTGATGATTACTGGGCGATGGACAGGGCCCTTGCCAATCTTTCCTCCTATGACTGGGTGCTCTTTACCAGCCAGAATGGGGTGGACTCTTTCTTTAGCCGTCTCTACGGAAAAGGATTGGATACAAGAGCTCTGGGCCATGCCAGAATCGGTGCTATCGGGCCGGCTACGGCACGGCAGCTGAAAGCCCATGGCATCCATGCCGATGCGGTGCCGGAAAAGTACAAGGCTGAGAATCTTCTGGCAGTGATGGAACCATCCCTTTCGGGAAATGAAAGAATCCTCATTCCCCGGGCGAAAGTTGCCAGAAGCGTTCTCCCCGAAGGTCTCCGGGCCCGGGGATGCACGGTGGATGTGGTGGAAGCGTACCAGACTGTTCCTGACGAAGAAAGTCGGGACAAGCTCATGGAAGTCCTCACAAGCCACGGCGCTGACATCATCACATTTACCTCTTCCTCCACCGTCTACAACCTAATGGACCAGATCGGCGGACGGACAGAGCTGCTGAAAGGCATCACACTGGCCTGCATCGGACCTATTACTGCCGATACATGCCGGAAATATAAATTGGAACCATCCATCATTTCTGAAATCTACACGATAGATGGCCTTGTCAATGCGATTGAAAAAGGAGTCGAGAAGAAATGAAACTGAATACCCTTCGTCCAAGACGTCTCAGAAGAACGGAAGCCATCCGTTCCATGGTGAGAGAAAATTCCCTGGAAATCAATGATTTCGTATATCCTATTTTCGTGGTGCCCGGCACAAACGTGAAGGAAGAAATCCCCAGCATGCCCGGACAGTACCACCTGTCTGTGGACAATGCGGTAAAAGTGGCGGAAGAAATTTATAAGCTGGGCATTCCGGCGGTAGAAGTTTTCGGCCTTCCGGAATACAAAGATGATATTGGTTCTTCTGCCTGGGATATGACGAGCCCTGTACAGCGGGCCATCAAAGCCATTAAAGAAGCAGTACCGGACCTGGTTATTGTAGGGGACGTATGCCTCTGCCAGTACACAAACAGCGGTCACTGCGGCAAGCTGAAAGGCCATGAAGTGGATAACGACCCCACCTTGGAACTCCTGGCAAAAGTCGCCCTGTCTCAGGCAGAAGCCGGCGCTGACATGGTGGCTCCTTCCGATATGATGGATGGCCGGGTAGCAAAAATCCGGGAAACCCTGGATGATAATGGCTTCCAGAATGTTTCCATCATGTCCTATGCCGTGAAATATGCTTCCGGTTACTATGGACCCTTCCGTGATGCCGCAAATTCGGCACCCCAGTTTGGCGACCGCCGGGGCTACCAGATGGATCCGGCAAACAGCCGGGAAGCCATGAAGGAAGTAGACCTGGACCTGGCCGAAGGAGCCGACATTATCATGGTAAAACCGGCCCTGGCTTACCTCGATATTGTCCGTCAGGTACGGGACCATATTAACCGCCCCGTAGCGACGTACAACGTATCCGGCGAATATTCCATGATCAAGGCAGCTGCAGCCAAAGGCTGGATTGATGAAAAGAGAATCGTCATGGAATCCCTGCTCTGCATGAAACGGGCGGGCGCTGATATTATTATTTCCTACTTCGCACCGGAAGTGGCGAAATGGATCAGGGAGGAACAGGGCAAATGATCGACCTTTCCAAATCCAAAGCGGCCTTTGAAGAAGCAAAGAAATACATGCCCGGCGGCGTAAACAGCCCGGTCCGGTCCTATCCCCATATGGGATGTCCGCCTCCCTTTATCCGGGAAGCCCATGGGTCCCATATTACCGATATCGATGGCAATACCTACATCGACTACGTAGGTTCTTGGGGCCCCATGGTCCTGGGCCACGCCCATCCTGAAGTGATCAAAGCCATCCAGAAAGCGGCAGAGCGGAGCACCAGCTACGGCGCGCCTACTCTCATGGAAACGGAAATCGCAAAACTCATTCATGAAGTGTACCCGTCCATAGAAAAAATGCGGATGGTGAACTCCGGCACTGAAGCCACTATGAGCGCCCTTCGGGCAGCCCGTGGCTACACCGGCCGGGATAAAATCCTGAAATTTGAGGGGTGCTACCATGGCCATGGCGACAGTCTTCTCGTGAAAGCAGGCTCCGGCGCTGCCACCTTCGGCAGTCCGGACAGCGCTGGCGTCACAAAAGGTACAGCCCAGGATACTGTGGTGGTTCCCTATAACGATATCGATGCCTTCACGAAGACCATGGACGAAGAGGGCGACGAAATCGCCGCAGTCATCGTAGAACCGGTGGCTGGTAATATGTGCTGCGTACCGCCGATTCCCGGGTTCCTCGAAGCCCTTCGGAAGGAAACTGAAAAACATGGCACTGTCCTCATTTTTGATGAAGTCATGTGCGGCTTCCGTACCACTTTCCATGGTGCCCAGGCCCGGTACCATATCCATCCCGACATGACCTGCCTCGGCAAGATCATCGGCGGCGGCCTCCCGGCAGCGGCCTATGGCGGACGGAAAGAAATCATGAACTGCATCACCCCGGAAGGGGCGGTATACCAGGCCGGTACCCTTTCCGGCAACCCCCTGGCTGTCACTGCGGGCATCGAAACCCTGAAACAGATGATGGCTATTCCGGACTTTGATAAAATTCTCGAAGACAAGACGAAGACCCTTCTTGCGGGCTGGAAGGAAGCGGCTGACCGGAAGGGTGTCCCCCTCGTCTGCCACCAGTCGGGATCCATGTTTGGTATCTTCTTCTCCGAGAAGGACGTCCTGAACTACAGCGATGCCTGTGCTGCCAACAGGGACCAGTTCAAAGCCTGGTTCCTTTCCATGCTGGACCAGCATATTTATCTGGCTCCGTCTCCTTTTGAGACCCTCTTTATGTCCTATGCCCACAGCGACGAAGACATTGAAAAGACCATCAAAGCGGCAGATAAAGCCATGGAAGCTGCAGCTAAAGCGTAAAATAGACAGTTGGGATTTGAGAGTTAAGAAGAGGGAATTCCTCCTTCGTCATGGGGGAGGAATTCTTTTATTTTCTCCCGGATTTCCAACTTTTATTTTCTATGATTACGGTTTTGCTATGTAGTTTCCCTATTTGTCGATTCGCTTCCTGGCTGTCCCTATGAATCACCGGTCAGGGGAGGGGAGGTTCCATGAGAGAAAATCCAAAACCTGGAGAAATCTGGCATCATTTTAAAGATCACGATTATGAAATCATAACGTTAGCTGTCCATACGGAAACAAGGGAGACCCTGGTGGTTTATCGGGCTCTCTATGGGGACTTTGGGGTCTACGCCAGGCCCCTTGCCATGTTCCTGTCGGAAGTGGATCACCGGAAGTATCCGGATGTCCGGCAGAAATGGCGGTTTGAAAAGAAGGCGGAAGACTGAGGGAGCTGTGTCTCCCTGTTTTCCAAACAAAAAAGCACCCGATTCGGGTGCTTTTGGTTTTGGCGGAGCAGGTGGGATTCGAACCCACGGGCCCCGAAGGGCTAACGGATTTCGAGTCCGCCTCGTTATGACCACTTCGATACTGCTCCTTATGAAATTGGTGCCGATTGATGAAAATCCGGTTATCATCGTTTCCTGGCAAAGAAGGAATCCATCAGTGCCTGGCATTCTTTCTGCCGGATGCCGGAGGTGATTTCCATGGTGTGGTTTAATACGCCTTCGCCGGTGATGCGGAATCTGGACTCGATGGCTCCGTACTGGGGGTTTGCAGCCCCATAGACGAGCCTTGAAATTCTTGCATTCAGGAGGGCTCCTGCACACATCGGACACGGTTCTATGGTAACATAAAGAGAAGCCCCCGTCAAACGCCATCTGCCCAGAATGCGGGCGCCCTTCCGGAGGGCCAGAATTTCCGCATGGGCCGTGGGGTCTTTTTCTGTCTCCTTGCGGTTATGGCCGGCGGCAATGACCATGTCCTTATACACAAGGATGGCACCGATGGGAATTTCTCCCTCTTCTTTTGCCTTTTGCGCTTCTTCCAGGGCAAACAGCATGTATTCTGAGTCTGTCATGGTATGCTCCTTCTGGTTTCGCAGGGTTCCTGTTCTTCTTATAAAAATATCATAATCAAAGTGGAAATAAATGGCAAGGCAGGGTACAATAAATGGAGCAGCTCCTATTGTTTAATGGAAGGTGGATAAGAAATGGCAGAAGAAAAAAGAGAAAATCTGAAAGCAAAGAAATTTGAAAAGTATATCACCGATAATAAGATGAATTTCTTTGTAAAAAAAGAAATGAAGGATGAAGCGGAAACCATCGTATTCCAGTCCAACATCAAGGTGGAAGGCCAGACCATTCCCATGGGTATTATCACGGACAATACCATTTACACCATTATCCGTGTTCAGGTGGGAAGCCAGCTCGTAAAGGACAGCAATAAGAACCGTTTCCTGGAATATATCAATAAGTTAAATAGAAGCTACAAAGTTTTCAAATACGTGGTAGCGGAAGACGGTTCCCTTTTCCTGGATTGCTGCCTCCCCAGCACCAATGACAGCTTCGATCCGGAAATTGTCCGTGTAGTCCTGGATGTGGTAGTCGATCATCTCAATACGGAATACAAGAATATTATGAAAGAAGCCTGGGAATAATTTCCGGGAAATGGCAGCGCTCTTCGGAGCGCTGTTTTTTGTTGGATGGGTGGGGGCTATCAGAACGGTTGAGTGAAAGGAGGGAAAAGTGAGGAGTCAGGAGTGAGAAGTCAGGAGTGGTGGTGCGCCGCGACAAATGATGGGCGGCGCGATTTTTATACGATATATGAGTCAGTTGGCAGGAAATACGTTTTATCGGCGAAGAAAATAGACGATAGATGGGAGAGGGATAGGGACGAAAGTCTTGAGGGCCTGGGTGGTCAGGCCCTTTGGGCCGAGCCCATCAGTGATCCCTCACCCCGGTGGGGAGCTCCCTTCAGAGAAGGGAGCCTCGTCTTGAGTCAACTTCACGTTATTTGGGTAGAGTCGTCAGGAACCCATCTGCGGCTTTGCCGCTATTCGCCTCAATCTCGGTCTCGATCTCGATCTCATCTCACGGAGGTTAGCTGGTGGGAGCGCCGCAGGCTGGACCTCAAATCTCAACTCTCAAATCTGCTTTTCCCCCATTGATAATGATAATCTTATCGTGGCAAATGATAATGAGAAGTGATAAAATAAACAGGAAAATAAGAATGAGAATTGAGGACGTTATATGGAGAAACAGACTTATAAATGGAACATCAAAGCACCGCACAGTGAAAAGAGAGAGGTACCGGGATTTTTTTCGTCTTTTTCCATTCCTGTGGGACTGGCCCGGATTCTTCTTCGCCGGGGTATTGACAGCGAGGAAAAGCTTTCCCATTTTCTTTACGATGACCTGTCCAACCTTTCAGATCCATTTCTCATGAAGGGTATGACCGAAGCGGTGGACCGGATTTCAAGAGCCCTGGATGGGGGAGAGAAAATCGTCATATATGGGGACTACGATGTGGATGGTATCACGTCCACCTCTATCATGGTACGGGGGCTCAAAGGGCTCAATGGAAATGTGGGTTACTACATTCCCCAGCGGGAAACCGAGGGGTATGGCCTTAACGGTGCAGCCCTTTCGAAACTGGCAGGGGAGGGATACAGCCTTCTCATCACCGTGGACTGCGGCATCAGTTCGGCAGATCTCATTGCCAAAGCGCCAAAGAGCCTCGATATCATTGTGACAGACCACCATACGCCGCCGGAAGTTCTTCCCCGGTGCGTGTCGGTGATCAATCCCCACCAGAAGGACTGCCCCTATCCTTACAAGGAACTAGCGGGATGCGGGGTGGCGTACTCCCTGTGCCGGGCCCTGTACATGAAACGGGAAGGCCATGATTATGACGGCACCGTGGAGCTGGCAGCTTTGGGTACGATTGCGGATGTGGTGTCCCTGACAGGAGAAAACCGGATTATCGTGAAGGAAGGGATGAAGCGGTTCATCCACACCCCCATCAAGGGACTGGCGGCGCTCCTCAAAGCGTCCGGCATTGTCCATGAAGATACGAAGGAAATCAAAAGGGCAGACCAGGTTTCCTTTGGTCTGGCGCCAAGGCTCAATGCGGCGGGCCGCATTGCCCAGGCCAGTGAAGGGGTGAAGCTCATGACCACGGACTCCATGGAAGAGGCGGAGTCCCTGGCCCGGAAGCTCTGCGAAACCAATGTGGCCCGGCAGACCATTGAACGGGATATTTTCGACCAGGCTAAGGAGCGGATTGCTGAGCTCCATATGGACAGGGACATGGCTTTCGTGGTGGATGGGAAGGACTGGCATCCCGGAGTCATCGGTATCGTGGCGTCGAGGATTCTGGAAATCTACCATCGCCCGGTGTTTGTCATTACCATTCGGAATGGGGTAGGGAAGGGATCCTGCCGCAGCATTCCGGCTTTCAATATTTACGAAGCCCTGTCAAAGCAGTCGGACCTGCTCCTCCAGTTTGGCGGCCATAAGATGGCGGCAGGATTCTCCATTGCACCGGAAAATATTCCTGAATTCCGGAGGCGCATGAATGACTATGCCCGGTCTGTACTGACCGAAGAGGACTGCCTGCCTGTGCTGGATGTGGAGGAAAGCCTGCCTCTGGACGATATTACGTTGGATTTCATCCATTCCCTGGATCTTCTGGAACCCTGCGGCTGTGATAATCCAAAGCCCCTTTTTTCTACGTCCGGTGCTTTCGTGGAAACCACCCGGCACATGGGGGCCGATGGCCGCCATTTCAAATGCCAGCTCTCCGGGAAATCGGGACTGGTGGATGCCATATTCTGGGGATGCGGGGAAAACAGCCCCTGCCAGGCCGGTGACGTGGTGGATCTGGTCTTTGAACCGGAAGTGCACGAGTGGTACGGTGAGCACGTACAGCTCATCGGCAAAGACCTTCGCCAGGAGAAAACGGAAATCCTGGACCGGGATTATCTGGTCAGCGTGTACCGGTCCCTTACGGGGGTGCTCAAGGATATGGCGAAGCCGGTGAAGGAAGTCCATTACCAGCTGGAAAAGAATGGCCAATTCGAGCCGGTGAAGCTGGGCATGGCGCTGGCGGTATTTGAGGAGCTGGAAATCCTGTCCCGGTTCAGCCGGAATGGGGAAGATTTTTACCAGCGGCGGATTGTGAGAAAGAAGCTGGATCTCCTGTCTTCTTCCGTATATAGAAAACATATGTGTCAGTGAGGTGAAAGGTATGAGTGATATGGATAAGACAGAAAACAAGGACCTTAAGGAAACTCCGGAAAAGGAAACGGCTGTCGTTCCTAAGACCACCAATCTGGCCGGCGTATTCAATAAAAACCTGAATGAAGAGACCATTCATACCGATGCTTCCGCATCGACGTTGGCAGAATTCCTGATCCACCAGGAAGAATATGTAAAAAAGCAGAAGGAAAAGACCGACTGGGCCGGTGAGAAAGAAGAGGAATACAAGAAGCTCATCGACAAGATCAAGACCTATATCAAAGATGAGAAAAGCCTGGATGCCATCCGGGAAGCCTATGAACTGGCGGATAAGGCCCATGCTGCCCAGGTCCGGGCTACAGGGGAACCCTATATCATCCATCCCCTGGCAGTGGCTTACATCCTGGCGGAACTGGAAATGGACCCCCAGGGCATTATTGCCGCCCTTCTTCACGATGTGGTGGAGGATACGGAATATACCCTGGACGATATTAAAATGATGTTCGGCGATGAAGTGGCCTTCCTGGTGGATGGGGTGACAAAGCTCTCCCAGTTCCATTACAAAGATAAGGAAGACCAGCAGCTGGAAAACTTCCGGAAAATGTTCCTTGCCATGGCCAAGGATATCCGGGTGGTGGTCATCAAGCTGGCGGACCGTCTCCACAACATGCGTACCCTCGGCGTATTCCGGCGGGAGAAGCAGCAGCGCATTGCGAAGGAAACCATTGAAATCTATGCGCCCCTGGCCCATCGCCTCGGTATTTACAACATCAAGTGGGAATTGGAAGATCTCTGTTTCCACTATCTCCATCCCGATGAATACTACGACCTGGTCCGCCAGATGAAGCAGAAGCGGAAGGCCCGGGAGGAAATCGTCAATGATACCATGCGGGTGCTCCATGACCACATCGAGGAGGCCGGCATTAAAGCCACCATCACCGGCAGGCCGAAGCATTTCTACAGTATCTATAAGAAAATGAAACGGGACAACAAGGATCTGTCCCAGATTTACGATCTCTACGCGGTGCGGGTCATTGTGGATACCATTCCCCAGTGCTACGCGGTATTGGGGATTGCCCATTCCCTGTGGAAACCGCTTCCGAACCGGTTCAAAGATTACATAGCCGTACCGAAGCCCAATATGTACCAGTCCCTCCATACCACGGTCATTGGCACGAAGGGGCAGCCGGTAGAAATCCAGATCCGTACCTGGGAAATGCACCATATTTCTGAATACGGCGTCGCTGCCCACTGGCGGTACAAGGAAGGAAAACAGGCGGGCTCCAAGGACTTCGATGCAAAAATCAGCTGGCTCCGGCGGATTCTGGAATGGCAGGATACGTCAAATCCCAAGGAATTCATGAATGCCCTGAAGCTCGATGTGTTCTCCGACGAAGTCTTCGTCTTCACGCCGAAGGGGGATGTCATCAACCTTCCAAAGGGATCCATTCCCATTGATTTTGCTTACCGCATCCATACGGAAGTGGGGAACCGCTGCGTAGGGGCAAAAGTCAATAATAAAATCGTGCCCCTGGATACGAAGCTGAAAAACGGGGATATCGTTTCCATTATCACTTCGAAAACCGGCAAACCCAGCTACGACTGGATCAACATGGTCGGCGCCGCCGACAGCAAAGCGAAAATCAGGAGCTGGTTCAAGAAGGAAAACCGCAGCGAAAATATCGAACGGGGCCAGCAGGCCCTGCAGGCGGAAGCGGACCGGCTGGGCTATGAGTGGAAGAAACTCATTGCCAAAGATCGGTTGGCGGTTGTGGCAAAGTCCTTCAACAATATGACCGACGAAGATATGCTGGCATCCATCGGATTTGGCGGTATTGCCGTGAAGAGCGTCATGCTGAAGCTAACGGAACTGTACAAACGGGAACAGAATGCCCAGAAATCCATGCCCCAAAAAACAGCGAAGGCCCTGGAAAACCTGAAAATGCGGAATGTGAAATCCCATTCCCAGAGCGGCATCCTCGTGAAGGGGGAAGAAGGGCTGGTGGTGCATCTGTCCAAGTGCTGCAACCCTGTCCCGGGCGACGATATCGTGGGATTTGTCACAAGGGGCCGGGGGGTCTCCGTGCACCGGGCAGACTGCCCCAATGCCATCAATTTCCCCGACAAGGACCGCATGATTGACGTGTCCTGGGAGGAACAGACAAACAGCATGTTTCTGGTGACCATCGAAGTCATCAGCTACGACAGGACCGGCCTCATGGCAGATATCCTGGCCGCTTTGACGGAGATGAAGCTCTCCGTGTCCACGGCCAATGTAAAAGTAGAAAACAACGGCATGGCGGTCATGCACCTGGGCATCCAGATCAAGGACCTCCAGCAGTTGGATTATATTATGACAAAGATCCGGCGGATCAAAGGGGTACACTCTGTCCGCCGTATGCATTCCATGCAGGGAGACTGATATGAGAGCAGTTATTCAGCGTTGCAACTGGTGTAAAGTGGATTCAGAGGGGAAGGAGGTTTCTTCCATCGGGAAGGGCCTGTCCGTCCTCCTGGGCGTAAAAAAAGGGGACGATGAAAAGGACGCCGCCTATATAGCGGACAAAATCCTCCATCTCCGTATTTTCGAAGATGAGGCAGGTAAATTGAACCTTTCCGTCCTCGATATTGGCGGGGAAGTGTCCATCGTATCCCAGTTTACTCTCTATGGGGATGCCCGCCATGGCAGGCGCCCCAGTTTCACGGAAGCGGAACTCCCGGATAAGGCAGATGCCCTCTATGAAAAGGTGGTATCCCTGGTCCGGGACGCTGGCGTCAAGGTAGGCACCGGGGCTTTCCGTACCTACATGAAGGTGGCCCTGGAAAATGACGGCCCCGTGACGATCCTCCTGGACAGCGGGAAAGAGTTCTGAGGGATAGCGCCTTCGGCCGGGGGCTGGCCAGCGTCCAATAGTGCGGAAGGTTCGTAAGGGTAGTGGCTTTCGCGTCGCTTTGCTCGTGAAAGCGGGTTGTGGGTTGGCATCGCTGCGCTTAAGAGGAAGGGAAACATTCCTGCTGGCTTTCGGCCAAGGCGCAAGGAAGGACATATGTATTCGCCTATGGCCTGAGGCGCTGGCGGCAGGCCTGAATCCATCTACCTTCCTTAAGCCCGGGCGGCAGCCTTAGCCCTGCCGTCAGGCAGAGCCCTGTCCGCAGGACATAGCCCCGGCCGAAGGCAGCAGCCCGGCGCGAAGCGCCCGCAGCCTTTAGTCCCATTCATCCGTGTGGGTATGCAGCAAATATATAATCAGGTGATTACTATGAAAATTATGTACATGGTCCTCGGACCATTTATGACGAATACCTATATCGTTTATAACGAACAAACCATGGACGGACTGGTGGTGGATCCCTCCTTTTCACCGGAGCAATACATCCATGCCATCCAGGAGAAGAAAATCCATCTGAAATCCATTCTTCTCACCCATGGCCATGTGGACCATATGGCCGGCATGAATGATCTCCGCAAAGCCTTTCCGGAGGCAGAAATGTACATGGACAGAAGGGACCGGGAATTTCTCCGGGACCCGGAGAAAAACCTGTCCTACATGTTTCCCAAGCCGGTGCTGGTGGACGATGCGGACCACTGGGTGAAGGATGGCGATACCATTACTACTTGCGGATTTACATTCCGGGTCATCGACACCGCCGGCCATACGCCGGGGGGCATTTCCTTTTATGATGAAAAGGAGGGCCTTGTCTTTACGGGGGATTCCCTGTTCCAGGGGTCCATCGGCCGCACGGATTTTCCCGGCGGCAGCCTGAAGGAACTGGTGGGAAATATCAGGAAGAACCTTTTTGCCCTGCCTGATGCTACGGTGGTCCTTTCTGGCCATGGCAGCCAGACCACCATTGGGGAAGAGAAACGGAGCAACCCGTTCCTGAATGGAGGGGCCTTATGAAATGGGGCGTTGAATTCTGGATGCGGGTGGCCATTGCCGTTGGATTTGTGCTCCTTGTCATCCTGGCACCGTCGGTGCTGTTTCCTTTTATCGTATCCCTGGTAATTGCTACCCTCCTGAATCCGGTGGCCCACAGGGTCTATGCACTGGCACAGAAATGGAAGATACCCCATTTCCCCTATGATTTTGCCATTCTTATTTCCTTTGCTATTTTCATAGCGGTCATTTACTTCATTGCGGTTCACATTTTCGTGCCATTCATTAATGAATTCCAGCAATTCGTCAAAAGCGTGCCGGGCATGCTGGCTGCGGTGCAGCAGGCCATTCCCCAGCTGGAGGAACAGTACCATCTGAGCCTCATGCCGCCGGAAGCCAAGTCTCTCCTGGCGAAAATTCTCCAGGACATCGGTGAGTATACCCTGAAAATAGCACAGTTCAGTCTGTCCGCTATTTTCTCCTTTGCCTCCACCGTGGTACAGCTCATTGTGGTACCCTTCATCACGTTCTACATGATGAAAAGGGGCGGCTATTTTGTAAATGCCTTTATCCATCTTTTCCCGGACCGCTATCATCACCATCTGGAAGGACTGTTCAGGGAAATCCATTTCGTCCTGAATGCATACATCCGGGGACAGCTCCTGCTGTCCACCCTCATGGGAACCGTGGTCTTTATCGGTATGGTGGCTCTCCATATACCCTATCCATTGGTCATCGGGCTGCTGGCAGCCATCGTGGAGACCATTCCCCTCATCGGGCCGATTATCGGAGCCATTCCGCCGGTGCTCCTGGGCCTGCTCCAGGGGACAACGGTCATGTTCCAGGTCATCATTTTCTATATTGTTGTCCAGCAGGTGGATGGCCATTTCGTGATGCCAAAGCTCATGGGCAGCATCATCAATGTCCATCCGGTATCCATCATCGCCGGCGTGCTGCTTGGCGGAAAGCTTTTCGGCGTGGTGGGGACCATCATTGCAGTGCCCCTGGTGGCGGTGCTGCAGATTGTCCTGAAGCACATGTGGTTTTACGACAGGTATAAGAACGTCAGGTAACGGGAGGTTTTCGAGAAGCATGAAGAAAACAGCAATCATGAATACTCTGAAGAAGAAAATCAGGGAGCATAAGTATAAATTCACAAACCAGCGGCAGATTATCCTGCAGGCCTTCCTGGACAGTCGGGAAAACCACATGAGTGCCGAAGATGTGTATGAAATCGTAAGAGTGGACAATCCGGACATCGGACTGGCCACGGTGTACCGTTCCCTGGAACTGTTTACCCAGCTGGAACTGCTGAAGAAGCTGGACTTTGGTGACGGCAGGAGCCGGTATGAACTGAACGACCGGAATATCAACCATTCCCATCACCATCTTATCTGCCTTGGCTGCGGTAAGGTGACCGAATTTTCCTATGATTTCCTGAACGATATCCGGGACAAAATCAAAAAGGAAAGCGGCTTCGATATTGTGGACTACCAGCTCAAGTTCTACGGCTACTGCAAGGACTGTGCCAAGAAGAATCATGATCTCTGAGTGAATGAAGGAATGCTCCAGGCCTGTGAATGGGGCTAAGGGTTGTGGGTTGGCATCGCTGCGCTTGACAACCGGGTGGCAGGTGCTTCGCACCGGGGAATAAGGTGCATTTGCCGCCAAAGGCGGCTATTCCACCTTATGCCCCCGCTTCAGTGGGGCGGCAGCCTCACTGAAGCCACCACCCGGTGAACGAGCGTAGCGATGTTCACCCACCACCCTCAGCCCCATTTATACGCATGGGCCAAATAATCACCCGGAGTCCCAACAATTATTTGCCAATGTACCCTGCAAGATGGTACAATTTAGTTTGTTAATGTAACCGAAAAGGAATCAATATTTCTTTTTCCAAAATGATCATTTTTTCAGTTTCCTGCAAGGATAGCAGGGCTGAACCAAAGAGGTGTGGTTAATGCAGGCATTAAAAGGAACCCATGATATTCTGCCTGAAGAAATGTACAAGTGGGATTATATGGAAGGAGTTATCCGTGATGTTTGTGCCCGGTACGGGTATAAAGAAATCAGGACTCCTATTATTGAAGCCACCGAACTGTTCCAGCGGGGCATCGGCGATACCACGGATGTGGTAACGAAGGAAATGTATACATTCACGGACCGCGGCGGCCGTTCGGTCACCCTGCGCCCTGAAAACACGGCATCCGCCGTCCGGGCATACCTGGAACACAAGATGTACGGGGACCAGCAGGTGCACAAGATGTTCTACATCGGGTCCATGTTCCGCTATGATCGTCCCCAGGCAGGGCGGTACAGGGAATTCCACCAGTTCGGCCTGGAAGTGCTCGGCGCTTCTTCTCCACTGGCGGATGCAGAAGTCATTGCCATGGCCTGTGAAATTTTCCACCGCCTGGGTCTGAAGGACCTGGACCTCCACCTGAATTCCATCGGCGATAAGAACTGCCGTCCGGCCTATCGGAAGAAGCTGATCGAATTCTTCGAAGCAAAGAAGGACCAGCTCTGCGACGACTGCAAGGAACGGCTCTATAAGAACCCTCTCCGCATCCTGGACTGCAAGGAAGAGGGATGCAAGCGGGCTTCCGTAGGGGCACCGGAAATTACGGACTACCTCTGCGACGACTGCCGGGCCAAGTTTGATGCGGTAAAAAAATACCTCGATGCCCTCGGCATCAAATATACCGTGGATCCCCGGCTGGTAAGAGGCCTGGATTATTACACCAATACGGCCTTTGAAATCCAGTATCCGCCCCTGGGTGCCCAGAGCGCCGTTTGCGGCGGCGGCCGGTATGACGGACTTGTCGAAGAAATCGGCGGCCCCTCCACACCGGGTATCGGATTTGCCATCGGACTGGAACGGCTGCTGCTGGCACTGGAAATGCAGCATCTCATCCCGGAACCGAAGTCTAAGAAGCATGTATACATCGCAGCCCTTGGGGAAGAAGCAGTGGCTGAAGGCTTCAAAATCCAGGAAGAACTCCGGGGCCTCGGCGTTCTTGCTGACATGGACCTCCAGGGAAGAAGCCTGAAGGGCCAGATGAAACAGTCCGGCAGGATGGGTTCCCAGTTCACCGTAATCATCGGAAGCAATGAACTGGAAAAAGGGGCAGCAGCCGTGAAGAACATGGCTGACAGCTCCCAGAAGGATATTCCCTTCGGTGAAGTGGCTTCTTATATTGCCAAAGAAGAACAGAGCTCCAAATAAGTTGGAGTTATGGTATAATCTGTATTGATTTCAAACCTTTCCGGCCCCTTCCTTTGAAGGGGGAGGGGATGGAAAAGTTTAAATAAATTTTTAAAGAGGTGCTCTCATATGGAAACAATGGCAGGGATGAAACGATCCTGCGGATGCGGTAAAGTAAGCGAAAATGATGTTGGCAAAGAATTGACACTGGCCGGCTGGGTCAATACCCGCCGCGACCACGGCGGCCTGATTTTTATCGACCTCCGCGACAGAAGCGGTATTGTACAGCTCGTCATGAGCCCACAGTACGGGGAAGAAGCCTTCCACAAAGCAGAAGCGGTTCGCAGTGAATACGTGCTGGTAGTAAAGGGCAAAGTCCGTGAAAGAAGCGAAGACACGGTAAACCCGAAGATGAAGACCGGCAAGGTGGAAGTGGTAGTTTCTGAACTCCGCATCCTGAATAAGGCAAAGACCCCGCCATTCTACGTGGAAGATGGCATTGACGTTGATGAAAACGTACGTCTCAAATACCGTTACATCGATCTCCGCCGTCCGGAAATGCAGAACCATCTCATCATGCGCCACAAGATTGTCCATGAAATGAGAACATTCCTGGATGAACATGATTTCCTGGAAATCGAAACCCCTATGCTCACAAAGAGCACACCGGAAGGTGCTCGTGATTACCTGGTACCTAGCCGTGTAAACCCGGGAAAGTTCTATGCACTGCCCCAGTCCCCGCAGCTCTTCAAGCAGCTGCTCATGGTATCGGGCCTGGAACGGTATTTCCAGGTAGCCCGCTGCTTCCGTGATGAAGACCTCCGTGCAGACCGGCAGCCGGAATTTACCCAGCTGGATATGGAACTGTCCTTTGAAGACCAGGACTTCATCCTGGACCTCATGGAACACATGATGCAGCGGGTGTTCAAGAAAGTCCTGAACCGGGACATTGAAATTCCTTTCAAGAGAATCAAATGGGACGACGCCATGAACCTTTACGGTTCCGATAAGCCGGATCTCCGTTTTGATATGCACTTCTACAATATTTCCGACCTTCTCCGGGATACGGGATTCAAGGTATTCCGTTCCGTCCTTGACAACGGCGGCGTAGTTAAAGCCATTAACGTCAAGGGAGATGCCGGTATTCCCCGCCGTGAACTGGATGGCCTCGTAGACTATGTAGGCCATTATGGCGCCAAGGGCCTTGCATGGATCGGCTTCAACGAAGACGGCAGCCTGAAGTGCCAGATCACCAAGTTCCTGGGTGAAGATAAGATTCGGGAAATCGGCAAAGCCTGCGAAGCGGAAAAGGGAGACCTTGTCCTCATCATCGCCGACAAGCCGAAGGTGGTTGCCCAGGCCCTGGGCGAACTGCGTCTGGAAATGGGACGCCGCATGAACCTCATCGACCCCAACGAATTCTGCTTCCGCTGGGTAACAGATTTCCCCATGTTCGAATACAGCGAAGAAGAACACCGCTATGTAGCTGAACATCATCCATTTACCGCACCTCGGGATGAAGATGTGCAGTACCTCCTCACCGACCCCTCCAAGGTCTATGCAAAGGCCTATGATATGGTCCTGAACGGCGTAGAAGCCGGCGGCGGTTCCCTCCGTATTTACCAGGAAGACCTGCAGAAGAAGGTCTTCGAAGCCATCGGCATTTCCGATGAAGAAGCACAGCAGAAGTTCGGCTTCCTCCTGGATGCCTTCAAGTACGGTGCTCCGCCCCATGCAGGCATTGCCCTGGGCCTGGACCGTCTCGTCATGCTGATGCTCCACCTGGACTCCATCCGCGACGTCATTGCCTTCCCGAAGACCCAGAGCGCCATTGATCCGCTCACCCAGGCACCGTCCACGGTGGCTGACAAGCAGCTGAAAGAACTCCACATCAAAGTGGATATCAAGAAAGAAAAGGACCTCTTCGAAAAGGCCTGAGTTGTAAATTTCTAATTTAACCTGTAACAGACTTGTAAAATTCTTCTGATTTTGCTACACTATCTGTGAAGGAACCCTGCTGTGCACGCCAAGCCTTCTTATTTTGAACCAACACCTTTATAACGGGAGTCCTGAGCTGAATCGATGAGTCAACGCCCCGCAAGGGGACTGACAACAAGCCCTTCACGATGACACCCACCTGCAAATATGCAGACTCAAAATACGGCAATTAACGACATGGTGGGGCTATGAAACCTCAAAGGAGCTGTGATCTCACAGCTCCTTTTTGTATGCGGATGAATTGAAGGTTACTCCATACGGATATATGGGGCTAAGGGTTGTGGGTGAACGGCGCTCCGCTGGTTCACCGGGTTGTGGGCGCTTCGCGCGGGGGCATAAGGTAGTTCGGCCACCTTCGGCGGTTATTCCACCTTATGCCCCCGCTGCGCCAGGGCGTCAGCCCTGGCAGGCAGCTACCACCCGGTCGGGCCAGCGTAGCGACGCCCGACCCACAACCTTTAGCCCCATTCATCCCTATGGGATGACATCCACTCATACCTCTCATCACATCTTTTCTAGACAAAACGGGCCGGATACTGTATTATTAGAAGGTAATGGAAAAGAGTGATTCTATGATTTCTAAAGAATTGATTTCTGATTTTCTTGAAAAGAGCCATGTAAATGGCCTTTTTGTGCAGAAGGATGAAAATTTACGGTATATCAGCGGATTCACCGGTTCCGACAGTTATCTCTTTGTGACGAAAGACAGCTTTTATCTTCTCACCGACAGCCGCTATGTGGAGCAGGCAAAGGAAGAAGCCAAAGGGTTTACGGTGGTGGACTACAGAGGCAAGCTGGCCGATACCCTTTCGGATCTCGCCAAAAAGCATGGTGTCACGAAGCTGGGCATTGAGTCCGTTCTTTCTTACCGCATGTACCTTACCTTTGATGAAGCCATGCCGGACGTGGACTTTGAGTTCTGCCCGGTGGACGACCTGCGGCGCATCAAGTCGGAGGAGGAACTGAAGCTTCTGAAAGAGGCCTGCCGGATTTCCGATGAAGGTTTTAAAAATACCATTCCCTACATCAAAGCCGGCGTGACGGAGCGGTACCTGCAGGCGGTGCTGGAATGCGAAATGCTGAAAGCTGGATCCGAAGGAAAATCCTTCGATACCATCGTGGCATCCGGTGAACGGGGCGCCTATCCCCACGGCACGGCCACGGATAAGGTGATCCATGAAGGAGAAATGATTACCTTCGACTTCGGTGCCATTTACAAAGGATACCATTCCGATATTACAAGGACCGTGGCGGTGGGGGACATTTCCGATCGCCAGCGTTTCCTTTACGATAAAGTACTGGGATGCAATGAATATATCGAAAGCATACTGAAGGCCGGCATGCACGCCAACGAGGCGGATACAGAGGCCCGTAAGTACTTTGCCAGGTTTGACCTGGAAAAGTATTTCACCCATGCCCTGGGCCACAGTGTGGGTCTGGAAATCCACGAGGCCCCGGTACTGGCACAGAGGGATACATCCCTTCTGGAACCGAACATGACAGAGACCGTAGAACCGGGTGTTTACGTCCCCGGAACCGGTGGAGTCCGTATCGAAGATACGGTTGTTATAAAGCAGGATGGCATTTCCATTCTGACTCTATTTCCCAAAAAATTTTTAAGAGTGTAGCAGGAGGAAAATTGAAATGATTTCTAGTAATGATTTACGTCCCGGAATTACCGTCGAACTGGACGGACAGGTTTGGCAGTGTGTGGAATTTCTGCATGTAAAGCCGGGCAAAGGCGCTGCTTTCGTTCGTGCTAAGCTGAAAAACCTGCAGACCGGCTCTGTGGTTGAACGCAAATTCAACGCAGGCATCAAACTGCAGCCCGCAACGGTAGAAAGAAAGCCCATGCAGTACCTCTACGAAGCCGATGGCTCCTACTGCTTCATGGATACCGAAACCTATGAACAGATCATGCTCACCAAGGAACAGCTGGGCGACAAGATCAACTTCCTGAAGGAAGAAATGGAATGCAACGTTATGTTCTTCAACGGCAACATCATCGGTGTCGATATCCCGAACTCCGTAGAACTGAAAGTTGTTGAAACTGAACCTGGCATCCGCGGCGATACAGCTACCGGTGGTTCCAAACCGGCTAAAATGGAAACCGGCTACATCGTACAGGTTCCGCTGTTCATCAATGAAGGCGAAATGCTCCGTATCGATACCCGTACCGGCGCTTACATTGAACGTGTAAAGTGAGTCTGATTCTTTATGGAAACTGCAGCCGTAGAAAATGAACTGGGCCTTGTCCGGGTGAGCGACCGCGTCATTGCCATGACGGCACAGGCGGCGGCCCTCCGGGTGCCCGGTATTGCAGGAATGGGGGAGACCTTTCTCCACAGCCTTTCCTCTGTCCTGACGGACAGGGAACGGGAAGGGGTCCATGTGGGCTTCAAGGACGGAGCCGCTGCCATTGACCTCTATGTCTGTGTCCGCCATGGCGGCCGCATTCCTGCCATTGCCCTGCAGCTCCAGGAAGCGGTGAAGGAAGAAATCACGGATTCCCTGGGCATCAGGACGGCAGCGGTGAATGTGAATATTTCCGGAATTATTTTCGAAACCGGAGGAAAATCACAATGAGCCAGGATGAGACAGTGGTCGTAGTTCCGGAGGAGGAAATCTACGACAAAATTGAAAAGGCGGTCCTCGCCATACCGGAGGTGTCCCATTTCACTTCCGAGGGGTTCCAGGACCTTCTCTCCGGCATTGGACAGGCTTTCGGCTACAAGGGGCATAAGGGGCTCCTGCTCCGGCGCAGTAAGGAAGAGGGGATTAAGGTGGATATTTCCCTGGCCCTCCATAAAAACTGCCGGGTCATAGAAACGGCCCGGTACGTGCAGATGGTGGTCCGGAATCTCCTTCTTTCCGTGACTGACGAAAAGGTTTCCGGTATCGATATCACCATTACAGATTTAGTCAATTGAAAGAGGTCATCATGAGCAGGAGAAGTGCAAGAGAATATGCGCTGAAGGTTCTGTATTCCAGGGAACTGAATCCGGAAACAGAAGCCATTGATGGGGAAGGAAAGTCCCTGTCCGAAAAGGACAAGACCTTTGCGGACGCCCTCATCCATGCAGTGACGGAACATAAGGAACCGCTGGATGCGCTGATCCAGGGCCATCTCAAGCACTGGTCCCTGTCCCAGCTGAACGTGGTGGATAAGAATATCCTCCTTCTGGCACTGGCGGAATTCAAATACCTGGGCGATGAGGCATCCCAGCGCAAGGTCATCCTGAATGAAGCCATCGAAATGGCCAAGGTTTACGGCGGGGACTCTTCCTGGCGTTTCATCAATGGCGTCCTGGACGAGGCCATGAAGGGATAACCATGGCAAGATTTCTTGGAATAGATACCAGCTGCTACACCACCAGTGCAGCAGTCTATGACTCTTCCGGAAAGATTCTGGGAGAAGAACGGATCGTACTGTCTGTGAAACAGGGAAGCCGCGGGCTGTCCCAGTCCAATATGGTATTCCAGCATACGAGAAATCTTCCCCGGATCCTGCAGGAATTATCTCCTCTTCTGCAGGACATTGATGGAATCGGAGTATCTTCTTTTCCACGGAGGCGGGCAGATTCGTATATGCCCGCCTTTCTTGTTGGCAAAGGGGCGGCGTATAACCTGTCCTCCGTGCTCCATGTACCGGTCTATGAATTCAGCCACCAGGAGAACCATGCCATGGCAGCCATGGTGAAGGCGCCTTCCCTGTGGGGAAAACCATTCTACATGATTCACATGTCCGGCGGTACCATGGACGTACTTAAGGCTTCCTGGAAGGGGGAGGTCATGGATATTCAGACCCTCATGGATTCGAAGGATATCACCGCCGGCCAGTTCATCGACCGGGTGGGGGTATCCCTGGGCCTTTCCTTCCCCTGCGGCAGGGAACTGGAAAAACTGGCCCTCTCCGGCAGCAGTACTTACCATATTCCCCGGTCTTCCGTGAAAGGGGCCTTCAGCTTCTCCGGGCCTGAGACAAAAGTGGAGCGGGATATCCAAACCGGGAAATACAGAAAAGAAGACATAGCAGAAGGGGTTCTCGAACATATCGGAAAAGCCCTGGATAAGGAACTCCGCACCATTCCCTTCGAAGAGGGCATGCCCTTCATCGCCGTAGGCGGAGTCCTGGCAAATCGATACCTCCGGAAGAGATTGGATGAGATTCTCCGCTCCCTTCACCTGGTGCCCTTCTTTGCATCGCCAGATGTGAGCAGTGATAATGCCACAGGCAATGCTTTCGGGGCGTATATGAGGCATGAAGGTAGTCGGTAAGCAGTTTGCCCAAGCCAGTGGAAGGTTCATAAGGGTTGTGGGTCGGGCGGCGCTGCGCTGGCCCGACCGGTGCGCAGCGAACTGCTTTCGCAGGGAGCCTTTAGGCGACCGAGAACGCAGTGAGTCGCTTTCCCCGTGGGGTGGCAGGTTGACGTCGCTGCGCTCGTCAACCGGGTTGGAACGCTGCGCTTAAGAGGAAGGGGAAACCTTAGTAACGCCGCCTGCGGCAGCTTATTAAAGGGTAGTGGTGAAGCCGCTAATGCACCTTATGCCCCCGGTGCGAAGCACCCACAACCCGGTGGACGAGCGAAGCGCAGTTCACCCACCACCCTTAGCCCCATATCAATGTTTGGGCAAATGTTAACTTATTCTAAAGGAGATAGAATCCCATGATTCGGGAAATGCTGAAGGAAAAACAGGAAATCATCAATCGCCGGCTGGGGGAACTGCTGGTGCCGGACAGGAAGGAGCATAAGACCCTTTACGATGCCATGAACTACAGCCTCCTGGCAGGAGGGAAGCGGATCCGCCCCTTCCTTCTCCTCGCGGTGCTGGAGGTCCTGGGGAAGGACAGCGCTCCCTATGTGGACGCTGCCTGCGCCCTGGAGTGCATCCATACCTATTCCCTCATCCACGATGACCTGCCGGCCATGGATAACGATGATTACCGCCGGGGCCGGCTGACGAACCATAAGGTCTTCGGCGCCGGCATGGCCACCCAGGCGGGGGATGGCCTTTTGACCTTCGCTTTCCAGCTCCTGGCGGAAGATTCCCATATCCCTCCGGCAATCAGGGCGAAGCTCATTTCCATTGCCGCCAGGGCCGCCGGCCCCGCGGGCATGGTGGGAGGCCAGGCCCACGATATGGAGTCGGAAAACCGGGACCTTTCCCTGGAGGAGCTGAAAATCCTGGACGCTTCCAAAACCGGCTGCCTCCTTAAGGCGCCCGTAGAAATGGCGGCGGTCCTGGCAGGGGCCGGTGAGGAAGACAGGAAAGCTCTTTCCGACTTTGCTTCCCACCTGGGACTCCTTTTCCAGATCACCGACGATCTCTTAGACGAAAAGGGAAACCTGGAAGAAATGGGGAAAATGCCTGGGCAGGACGAAAAAGACCATAAATCCACCTTCGTCACCATCCTGGGTGTCGATAAAGCCCAGCATTATGCGGAAGAAGAAGCAGGTAAGGCAAAAGAAGTACTGCACCACCTCTCCCGTCCTGCGGATGTGCTCTGTGAACTGGTGGATTTGATGGTGAACAGGAAAAAGTAAAAGGTGACTCAAGGGTAATGCCTCCATCCAGAGGAGGAAGGTGGCTAAGGTGACTAAAGTGGCGGAGGGGAAGGTGCGGCGCATCAAATTTAGAAAGCGCCGAGAATTTTATATATTGCGGCTTCGCCGCTGCATATAATACTTGTGCCGCTAAATGAATGGAAGCGGCACACCTGCCCTTCGGGCGAAGCCCGTTCCCCTTGAGCCACCTGAGCCACCTGAGCCACTTTTATAAGCGTGTGCATACATTTCATCTTTAATGATATGGCTTATTTATTTCCATCAGGAGGTATCCTATGTCAAACCAGAAAGTAAAAGTAAAGAAAGAACGGCTGGACGTGCTCCTGGTGGAGCAGGGATTTTTTGAGAGCCGGGAGAATGCGAAGCGCCACATTATGGAGGGCATCATTCTTGTGAATGATGTGCCCGTCGATAAAGCGGGGACGAAGGTGCCTGTGGATGCCAGGCTCCGCATCAAGGGCCACGTCATGCCCTATGTAGGCCGGGGCGGCTACAAGCTGGAAAAGGCTATTTCCACCTTCGGCATCGACCTCAAAGGGAAGGTGATGGCGGACATCGGCGCGTCCACCGGTGGATTCACGGACTGCGCTCTCCAGCACGGGGCGGCGAAGGTCTTTGCCATCGATGTGGGTACGAACCAGCTGGACTGGAAGCTCCGTTCCAATCCCCAGGTGGTGAATATGGAAAAGACCAATATCAAGGTGGTCACCGAGAACATGCTGGGGGAGCCGGTGGATTTCATTTCCACCGATGTGTCCTTTATTTCCGTAACAAAAATCATTCCCGCCGTCCATTACATCCTGAAGAAGGAAGGGGACCTGGTGATTCTCATTAAGCCCCAGTTCGAAGCAGGACGGGAAAAAGTGGGCAAAGGGGGCATCGTGAAGGACCCCAAGGTCCACGAGGAAGTGATCGCCGATACCTTGGCGGCTTTTGAGGAGGAAGGGCTCCACTGCTGGGGCCTTACGTACTCACCAATCAAGGGAGGCTCGGGAAATATTGAATTCCTCGGCTGGATGCGGTATGATGAGCCGGAAACGGCCCTGAGGGAAGAGGATATCCGCCGGGTGGTGGAAGAAGCCCATGAGGGATTAAAGGGCAGCGGCCTTCGGCCGATTGAATAGTCCGCCAGCTGATCATCCATGCCTGTGAAGGGGGCATAAGGGTTGTGGTCAAGCCGTGCTGCGCTTGCTTGACCGGGTTGTGGCTTCCACATCGCTGCGCTCGTGGAAGCGGGGGCATAAGGTACATTAGCCGCCTCCGGCGGTGAACCGGCCTTATGCCTCGGTGCGAAGCGCCTGCAACCCGGTGAATGAACGAAGCGAGATTCACCTGCCACCCTTAGCCCCATACATCCGTATGTAGAGGCCACTTATCACATTACATTGAAAGGTACATAGCATGAATTTTGGGATTTATCCGAATCTGGGAAAAGAGAATTTAAAGGAATGCCTGCAGAAGCTCTGCGGCGCCCTGGAGGCAAAGGGCATGGACTATGCTTTTCCCCTGTCCATGAAGGAGGGGCTCACGGCCCTGGGCTTTGGGAACGGGAAGTTTGAGACCATAGGGGAGCTGGGAAACAGGAATATCATTTTCTCCGTAGGCGGTGACGGCTCTTTTCTTGGGGCGGCAAGGACGTTCCGCAATTATCCGGTCCTCATGGCCGGCGTACACCTGGGGGAACTGGGATTCCTGAATTCCATCACCTGCGGCGAACTGGATGAACGGCTGGCCCTCATTTTCCGTGGGGAATTTGAGGTAGAATCGAGGCTGTTCCTGTCGGCCACTCTGGTGAGGGAGGATGGGAAAGAAGAAAACCTGCCGGACGTGCTGAATGATGTGGTGGTGGGGCACAGTGCCATTGGCCAGCTGGCGAGGATCCGCCTTTCCATTAACCACCATTTCATCCAGGAATACGCCGCCGACGGACTCATCATTTCCACGCCCACCGGTTCCACCGGCTATTCCCTTTCCTGCGGTGGTCCTGTGCTGGGGCCTTCGGCAAAGGAAATCATCGTGGTTCCGGTCTGCGCCCATACGCTGCAGCGGTTTTCCATGGTACTGAAGGACAGTGACCTCGTGGAAATCACGGCGCCGGAGCGGGAGAAGTCTCTCATGATTTCTTTAGATGGTGCCTGCAGCTATGCTTTCAGTAACAAAGACCGGCTCCGTATCCGGGCTATTCACAAGCCTCTCCGGTTCATCCGTTTCAGGGACCAGGATTTCTTCGGTACCATCACAAGGAAACTGGTGAGGAAAATTGTGGAAAATTGATGGGAAAAAGTGGCTGATGGGGGACGCCTTCGGCGAGGTGGCTCAAGGGTAACGGGCTGCGCCCGAGGGGGAGGTGCGGCGCACAAATTAAATAGCGCCGCAGAATATTGATTCAGCGGCTTTGCCGCGAAATACAAACTCGTGCCGCTATATGAATTGACGCGGCACACCACCCCCCTGGCCGCAGGCCATTACCCCTCAGCCACTTCGCCGTCAGGCGTTACCCTTCAGCTACCTTCTCTATTCATTTTTGTGCAGGAACAACTGTCAATTTACATATTTTTTATCATATCACTTGACAATTCAGGCTGAATTGTGTATCCTATTACTTGTAACCGATGTCGGGACGTAGCTCAGTTTGGTAGAGCGCTACCTTGGGGTGGTAGAGGTCGCATGTTCGAATCATGTCGTTCCGACCACTTTTTTTATTTTCACACATTCATTTTTTTCTATTGATAAAGTGAGGTCTTTCAATTGAACAGAGTCAAATCGGTGATCCTGCTGACACTGCTCAGTGTCATTCTCATGGCCATCGGCGGCGTGGTCGGCGGCCGCAGCGGGGCGCTCACCATGCTTCTTATTTCCTTTGGCATTAACTTCTACACCTACTGGAACTGTGACAAGATGGCGCTCAATGCCTACAATGCCCAGCCTCTTTCTGAAAAGGATGTGCCGGAACTCTTCGAACTGGTCCGGGAACTGACCACGAAAGCCCACATGCCCATGCCAAGGCTCTACGTGATTCCTACGGAAGTACCGAATGCCTTTGCCACCGGGAGAAATGAAAACCACGCTGCCGTGGCAGTGACGGAGGGTATCCTTTCCATGCTTAACCGGGATGAACTGGCAGGAGTTTTAAGTCATGAGTTGTCACATATCCGCCATCGTGATACACTGATTATGACGCTGGCTGCTTCCATTGCAACAGCTATCAGCTATATCGCCAATATTGCCCAGTGGGCCGCCTTTTTCGGCGGCGCCCGTGATGAAGATGGCAACCGGTCCAATCCCATTGCCCTTCTCGTGACCATCGTAGTGGCCCCCCTGGCGGCTACCCTGATCCAGCTGGCCCTGTCCCGGTCCCGGGAATTCATGGCCGACGCTACGGGTGCTGAGATTTCCGGAAAGCCCCTGGCCCTGGCCAATGCCCTTTTAAAACTGGACGCTTATGCCCATCATCGGGTCATGGCCAATGCCACACCGGCTACGGAAGACCTTTTCATTATCAATCCACTGGCGGGAGCCGGCGGTATGGCGAACCTGTTCTCAACGCATCCTTCCACGGAGGAGCGTGTGGAAAAGCTGCGTGAAATTGCAGCAAAAATGCATTCTTAATTAAGGAGGGTCATATTTATGGCTGACATTCAGAAAACTCTTGTACTCGTAAAACCGGACGGCGTGAAGAAACACATCTGCGGCGAAGTGATTTCCCGTTTCGAAAGAAAAGGCCTGTCCATCCATGCAATCAAAATGATCCAGGTTCCTGTTGAACTGGCTGAAGAACACTACGCTGAACATAAGGGCAAAGGCTTCTTCAAGGCTCTCATCGACTTCATCACCTCCGGTCCTGTACTGGCTATGGTTATCGAAGGCGAAAATGCAGTAGCAGCAGTTCGTCAGATCAACGGCGCTACGAACCCCCTGGAAGCCGTACCGGGATCCATCCGCGGCGACTTCGCTACCTCCATCGATGAAAACGTAGTACACGCTTCTGATGCTCCGGAAACAGCAGCAAGAGAAATTGCTCTCTGGTTCCCTGAATTGAAGAAATAAGGTGACTGTCATGGCAAAGGTATATACACGTACCGGCGATAAGGGCAAAACAAGCCTCTACACCGGTGAAAGGGTATCCAAGGGAAGTCTCCGTGTCGAAACATACGGCACCGTGGATGAAGCTGATTCCGTTCTGGGCGAAGCCCGTGCTTTTGCAGTTCATGACAATGTGAAAGAAACGATTTATAAACTTCAGAAGGAACTGTGGCTTCTCATGGCTGATGTGGCAAGCCAGGGCAAGGAACCGAACATTACGGCAGACCATGTAACAAACCTGGAACACATCATCGACAAGTACACCGAGTCCCTGACGCCCCTGGACCATTTCCTGGTTCCCGGAGACACCCAGAGCTCTTCCTTCCTCGACGTAGCCCGCACCGTGGTGCGCCGGGCTGAAAGAGACATGTGGCGTCTCGCCGAGACTGAAGACGTTCACGAAGTGGACATCCGCTACCTGAACCGGCTCTCGGACCTCTGCTTCACCCTGGCCCGCTACGAGGCTGAAGTGAAATAATTCATTTCGATCTTTTGGGAGATATTCAAGACATTGAATGTCTCCCTTTTTTATTCTATAATGATTGGGATTGCTAAAAAATAGAATTGAGATTTGAATTGAGATTTGAGGAAAGAGAATTGAGTCTCCGCGGCTGCGCCGCATCCATCCTGCGGCTTTGCCGCGGCCCTTCTCTAAGGGCCTGCATGGGTGTGGGATAGCTCACATGGAACGTTAACCCTTCTATCGAGGCAACCGTTAAAAGCGTTCCCCCTTGGAGATGGAAGTGCTTCGGCCGGGCTCTAAGGTGCTCGCTTAATGTGCAGGCTATGCTCGCTGATGAGCCCGGCTTGGGCATCCTCTGCAGGATGCCCACAGAGGACTTCCAAGTTTGGCCTGAATACAAAAGGCGCTTAGCCTGCCCATAAAAGCGCCTTCCTTATAGGCCAAACGGCGGCAGGCCAAAGGCCGGGGGATGGATCCGCCTCGGAGAGGCGGGTTCTGCGAAGCAGAGGATGCGTCTTTATAGTCGTTAACGGTTACGGCAATCCATCCTGCGGCTTTGCCGCGGCCCTTCTCCAAGGGCCTGCATGGGTATGGGATAGCTCACAGGGAACGTTAACCCCTCTATCGAGACAACCGTTAAAAGCGTGCCCCCTTGGAGAAGGGGGCAGCCCAAAGGGCGGGGATGAATCCGCTTCGGAGAGGCGGGTTCTGCGAAGCAGAGGATGCGTCTTTATAGTCGTTAACGGTTACGGCAATCCATCCTGCGGCTTTGCCGCGGCCCTTCTCCAAGGGCCTGCATGGGTATGGGATAGCTCACAGGGAACGTTAACCCCTCTATCGAGACAACCGTTAAAAGCGTGCCCCCTTGGAGAAGGGGGCAGCCCAAAGGGCGGGGATGAATCCGCTTCGGAGAGGCGGGTTCTGCGAAGCAGAGGATGCGTCTTTATAGTCGTTAACGGCTACGGCAATCCATCCTGCGGCTTTGCCGCGGCCCTTCTCTAAGGGCCTGCATGGGTATGGGATAGCTCACATGGAACGTTAACCCTTCTATCGAGGCAACCGTTAAAAGCGTGCCCCCTTAGAGAAGGGGGCAGCCCAAAAGGCGGGGGATGGATCCGCCTCGTAGAGGCGGGACCTGGGGAGCAGGGGGGTCTCATCCTATTTCCATCAATCCATCCTGCGGCTTTGCCGCGGCCCTTCTCCAAGGGCCTGCATGGGCAGGGAATGTCTCACATGGAACGTTGACCCTTCTGTCGAGGCAACCGTTAAAAGCGTGCCCCCTTGGAGAAGGGGGGCAGCCCAAAGGGCGGGGATGGATCCGCCTCGGAGAGGCGGGTTCTGCGAAGCAGAGGATGCGTCTTTATAGTCGTTAACGGTTACGGCAATCCATCCTGCGGCTTTGCTGCGGCCCTTCTCCAAGGGCCTGCATGGGCAGGGGTTGTCTCACATGGATTGGTAATTACATTCCAGTGACCCTATTCGTTAACCAGTGCCCCCTTAGAGAAGGGGGCAGCCCAAAGGGCTGGGATGGATCCGCCTCGGAGAGGCGGAATCTGCGAAGCAGAGGATGTGGCTGTTGGTTTATCACATTTCGCTGTATACGGCTTTGGCGCCCCTTCTCTAAGGGGTTGCATGATGGGAAATGCCTTACCTGGAGCCGATTTCTGTTTCGCTGATTTTCTGACGCAAAGCAGCTGCTTCCCGGTAAGCTGTCAGCGGATAGCGGTAAGCAAAATATAAACTTGCGCCGCCATTATTTCTGACGCGGCGCACCACCACTCCTCACTCCTCATTTTTCAGGGCTTTCGGCCCTATCCCCTCGATCTCAGTCTCGATCTCAATCTTTTTCCTACAGGAGGTACATCATGGAATTACTGGCACCCGCCGGATCACCGATTCATTTGAGAGCGGCCCTGGACGCTGGGGCTGATGCGGTTTACCTTGGAGGCAAGCTCTTCAGTGCCCGGAAGTTTGCGGGGAATTTCTCTAATGACGAACTGAAAGATGCCGTCCGGGAAGCCCATCTCCACGGGGCGGCGGTGTACGTGACCCTGAATACCCTCATCGGTGACGTGGAAATGGGGGCCCTCCGGGAATACCTGTCTTTCCTGGAGTCTCTTCCCATCGATGGTCTCCTCCTGCAGGATTTCGGTGTCGTGTCCCTCGTGCGGCAGCTGGCGCCGTCCATTCCTCTCCATGCCAGCACCCAGATGACCATTTCCAACCTGGACGGCGCCCTGTTCATGAAGTCCCAGGGCTTCCAGCGGGTGGTGCTGTCCAGGGAACTGTCGCTGCCGGAAATCAAAAATATTGTGGACAAGGCGAGGGTAGAAATCGAAGTCTTCGTCCATGGGGCCCTCTGCGTGTGCTACTCCGGCCAGTGCCTCATGTCCAGCTTTATCGGCGGCCGCAGCGGCAACCGGGGCGCCTGTGCCCAGCCCTGCCGCATGCCTTACCACCTGGTGGATGAGAATCATAAAGTTTGGAACCACAAGGGGGATTACATCCTTTCCCTGAAGGATATGATCGGTATCCGCCGTATTTCCGATTTCCTCAAGGCCGGCGTTACGTCCCTGAAGGTGGAAGGCCGCATGAAGAGCCCGGAATACGTGTACAATACGGTATCCCTCTATCGGAAGGCCATCAACGCCGCTGAGGCGGGAGTGTCCATGGATACAGAACCCCTGGTTCTTTCCCTGGAAAAGGAATTCAACCGGGGCTACGCGTCCTATTATCTGGATGACCACATCGGCGGCCATATGATTACCGCCCTGGCTCCGGGAAATCACGGCGTGGACGCCGGGGAAGTGGACAGCGTACGGGGGTCCTTCTTTCTGTTCCGTCCGTCCTTCCCCCTTCCGGAAGGAAAAGTGGCCGGTCTTTCCTATGACACGAAGAAGAAAACCATGGCCTTTGTTCCTGCTTCCGATGTGAAGAAACAAAGGGATGGGTCCTATAAAGTTTTCTGGAAAGAGCGGCCCGAAGAGAGGGGCCATGTGTACTGGGTCATGGAAAAGGAGGAGCGTCCCCTTTCCATGAAGGACCTGGGCCACAAGATTCCCCTCCATGTCCGGTTCCGTGCAGTACCCGGAAAGCCCCTCGCCCTTACCGTAGGGGACGATGAAGATCATGAAGTTTCCCTCTCCTCGGAGTATGTGGCGGAAAAGGCAGAATCCCGGGTGACCTCGGAGGAGGATATCAGAAAGCAGCTCGCCCGCCTGGGAAATACCTGGTACGCCCTGGCTTCAGCGGACATCCGAAATGAGGGCTGCATGGTGCCCAAGAGCCTCCTGAACCATATGCGCCAGGAAGCGGTGGAGAAGATGACGGCCCTTCGGGCGGAGGGGGAGGAAGCAGTCATCCCGGCCCAAGGTAAGGTTACATTCCATCCCTTCACGAAGGCCCGGCTCCCGGATGGGGGAAAGGCCCATATCATCGTCCGTACCAATACCCTCTCCCAGATGGAAGAGGGATACAATGGCGGCGCCCGGTCCTTTATCTTCGGCGGCGAATCCTACGACCACCGGCCTCTCCGGAAGGGGGACTACGAAAAAGCCCTGTCCTTTGCCGGAGAAAAGGGATGCGCCCTTTATTTCGCCCTGCCCCGGGTGGTACGGGAAAAGAACCGGGAGAAGGAAGACCGGATTATCGAAGAACTGGCAGCCCTTCGCCCCGACGGCCTTATGGCGGAATATCCGGGGGTGCTGGAAGTGCTCAAAGAAAAGGGGATTTCTATTCCCCTTATCGCCGGTACCTCCTTCAACCTGTTCAACAGCCCCGCTATCCATGAAGTGGAAAGCTGGGGTATCAGCGGCGCCATGGTGTCCGAAGAGGCCACGCTGCCCCAGATCCGGGACATGGCGAGGACATCCTCCATTCCCCTGTGGGCCCTTGTATACGGCCGCACGGAGATGATGGTGTCCGAATACTGCGCCATCAACGCCGCCATGGGAGAGGTGGACAAGAACCACTGCCCCGGTTACTGCATGGAGCGCCGCTATTTCCTGGAAGACGAAAAGGGACGCCGTTTCCCTGTAAGGACCGATGAATGGTGCCACATGCACATTTTAAACAGCAGCGTCCTTTCCATGCTGCCCTATATGGACCGCCTTGTGAAGAGTGGCCTCACGGGGCTCGTCATGGACCTGCGCAGCGAAGATAGAAATATAGAACCCCTGGTTCGTGAAACGATAGACATACTGGAAGGCAGAACGCCGGCGCCCTCACCGGACGAAGAACGGGACGTGACGAGGGGCCACTTCTTCAGAGGAGTCATGTAATGGAAAAAGATATACTGGAAATACTGGAATTTGATAAGATTCGGGAAAAACTGGCGGACCTTTCGCCCTCCACGCTCTCGAAGGAACGGGCCCTCCACCTGACGCCCTCCTATGTGCCGGAGGTGGTGGAAAAGAGCCTTGAAGAAACCGATGAAGCTTCGGTGCTCCTGGAAAAGGAAATCACCACGCCCCTGGGGGAGACCTACGACATCCGGCCCCTTCTGAAGAAGGCGGAAAAGGACAGCACCCTTTCGGCCAGGGAATTCCTGGACCTGGCGAACTCCCTGGACACCTACAAGAAGATGCACCACTACTTCGAAGGGGAAAAGCACCTCATGTACCCGGTACTGGAAGAGCTCTCCGCCCTCATTGTGCCCCAGGACAGCCTCATCGACCGGATTCACCGGGTCTTTGACGACCACGGGGAAGTGAAGGACAGTGCCTCTTTGAAGCTCTCCCGCATCCGGACCCAGAAGGAGACTGTGAAGTCCCGCATCCGCCGGTCCTTCCAGCACATCCTCCAGGACAAGGACATGGCCCCTTACCTGCAGGATGCCATCATCACCCAGCGGAACGGCCGCTACGTGGTGCCGGTGAAGGAAGAGTACCGGTATAAATTTTCCGGCATCGTCCATGACCGGTCCTCCACGGGGCAGACCCTGTTCATGGAACCCATGGTATCCGTGGAACTGAACAATGACCTGGCCGAAATGACGGCGGCGGAAAAGCAGGAAATCCAGGAAATCCTCCGGGACCTCACGGAAGAAGTGAAGAAGACCGTGGAAGTGACGAGGAACAACTGCCACCTGGCTACGGAACTGGAATTCATCTTCGCCCGGGCCCGGCTTGCCCTTTCCATGAAGGCCGTGAAAGCCGTCCGCTCTAAGGGGCAGGTGCTGGACCTCCGGAAAGCCAGGCACCCCCTGATTCCGGAAGACAAGGTGGTTCCGGTATCCATGACCCTGGGAAAGACATTTAACATCCTCATCATCACCGGCTCCAACGCCGGCGGCAAAACCATTGCCATCAAGACGGCGGGCCTCCTTTCCCTCATGAACCAGTCGGGCCTCTTCATTCCGGCGGCCGATGGCTCCTCCCTTCCGGTGTACGACCATATTTATGCCATCATCGGCGATGAGCAGAGCATCCAGGACAACCTGTCCACCTTCTCCAGCTATATTACCCAGCTCGTTTCCTTCCTGCCCACGGTGGGAGAGAAGGACCTGGTGCTGCTGGACGAACTGGGATCCGGTACGGACCCCGTAGAAGGGGCGGCCCTGGCCCAGTCGGTGACGGAATACCTCCAGATGAAGGGGGCTCCTGCCATCATTACCTCCCATTTCAGCGAAATGAAGAAACTGGCCTATGAAACCCGGGGCATCCAGAATGCCTTCGTGGAATTTGATGAAAAGACACTGGCCCCCACGTACCGCCTCATCATCGGCGTAGCGGGAAACAGCAACGCCTTCAACATCTGCCGCCGCTTCGGCATGCCCGACGTCATCCTGGGCCGGGCCATCCAGCTGAAGAACGAATCGCCCCTCCATAACATGGACGAAGTCATGGAACGGCTGAACCGGCAGAGCCGGGAAATCGCCAAAGAAAAAGAGGAAACCATGAAGACCCTCACCCAGGCGGAACAGCTGAAGAACCAGCTCGAGTCCGCCCGGGATGAATTCTATCAGCGGAAAGACAGTATCCTCGAAAAAGCCCGGGAAGAAGCGGAATCCATGAAACGGGACCTCCGGGTGCAGTCGGAATCCATCATCAAAGACCTGAAAAAGAGTGCCAGCGCCCTGTCCAGGGAAAAACTGGGAGACAAGATCTCCGAAGTCCGGGGCCGGGTGAACGGCATTGCTGTGCCGGGCAAAGAAAACCGGCGGGACCCGCTGCCGAAGGAAGATATCAAGAAAGGCACCTGGGTCTACATCGACACCATCGAAAGCGAAGGATCCATCGTCAGCGTGAGCCGGAATCAGGTCACCGTCCGCTGCGGACTCATCCAGGTGAAAGTGACGCCGGACCACCTCTTCAAAGCGGTGAAACCGAAGAAAGAAACATTCAAGAACCCCTATGCCCATAAAAAGGCGCCCATGACCCGCTCTGTGACCGCCGTCCATACGGAACTCAATATCATCGGGAAAACGGTGGACGAGGCCATCCCGGAAGTGGACCGGTTCCTGAACGAATGCTTCATGGCCGGCGTCTCCCCGGTCCGCATCATCCACGGCAAAGGCACCGGCAGCCTCCGGCGGGGAGTACAGGACTACCTGCGCACCCTGAACTTCGTCACCGAATTCCACGAAGCAGACCCCGCCAACGGAGGAGCCGGCGTGACGGAAGTGTACTTCTGAATAAAGAGTTGAGAGTTGAGGCCCCGGCCACGCGGCTTTGCCGCAAGCCCGTCAGAATCCCTCTGTCTAAATGAGATCGAGGTCGAGGCCGAGATCGAGGTGATTAGCCTGCGGCGCACCCATCAGCTAACCTCTGTCGCCTACGGCGCCACCGCCGGGCCCCGAAAGGAAGGTGCCTTAGTGTGCAGTAAAGGCACCAACTTGGGCCCGGCTCGAGGGTCCTCTGTGGGCATCCTGCAGAGGATGCCCAAGCCGGGCTCTTTTGCGAGCCGTTCCTGCACACTAAGCGAGCACCTTAGAGCCCGGCCGAAGCACCCCCGCCTTCCGAGGAAGGAGACTAACGATTCGCGGTTTCACCGCACAATCTGACTCTTCCTCTTTAACGTCATTTCGAGCGGTGGCAGCATGCTAAGTGTCTCTACTGATAAGAATAGCTACAGCTACGATGAGTCGAGAGATCTCTCTCGTAAATGACTATGACGGTGTTACAACGCTATGGGGCAGGGGAAAGTGGCTGAGGGGACTAAGGTGTCTGAGGTGACTGAAGGGAAGGTGGCGGCGCACAATTCATATAGCGCCGCCTTATGATACTTGATTGCAGCGAAGCTGCTGGATCTCAACTCTCTTCACTCAACTCTCAAATCTATTCTTGAGCTACAGCTACGAGGAGTCGAGAGATCTCCCTTGTAAATGGCTACGACGGGGGTTCAAAGAAAAAGTTGAGGAAAGAGAGTTGAGAGCCCCGGTCTCGCGGCTTCGCCGCAAACCCACCAGAATCCCTCTGTCACTTCGTGACATCCTCCGGCCAGGCCACAAAAGGAAGGCGCCTTAGTGTGCAGTAAAGGCGCCATAGTGTGCAGTAAAGGCGCCAATATAGGCCTGGCTCAGCAGTCCTCTGCAGGACTGCTGCCTTTGAGAAAGGGGGACTGCCTGATAGCGGCTGGCGCCGCGAATTCAGCTTGCGGCGCACCCAATAGCTAACCTCCGTCTGCTTCGCAGCCACCTCCTTCCCAAGGAAGGAGGCTAACGATTCGCGGCGAAGCCGCAGATGGGTTCTTGATGGCTCTATCCCCCAAATCGTGCAATTGCCTCAGCACGAGGCTCCTTCCTGGGGAAGGAGCTGCCCACGGGGCTGAGGATAGCTGATGAAAACTGATGGGACCGGTCCACAGGGCCTGTCCACCTAGACCTAGGCCTGGCCACTAAATCTAATTCTCCCGCAGGGCCTGTCCAGCTCAAGGCTCAAGGCTCAAGGCTGAAGGCCCAAGGCCCCATCCGTTCACACGGCATCCAGCCGCAGGACATCCGCGGTAAAGCCGCTGAATACAAACTCTGCGCCGCCATAGTATTCTGATGCGGCGCACCACCACTCCGCACTCCTAACTCCTCACTCCTCACTGTCAGGGACTCCGGCCCTATTTCCCTCGATCTCCTATCTTTTCTACATAATTGACCGATTGAACTTGACCAAAACTCTCTTGGGCGATACACTTAGGTATAGTGGATAAATATAAAATCAACAGGTGATACTATGTTTAACTTACCCAATAAATATGTAGAAGTCGATGGATTCCGGATTCCTGCGGATAAAGCGGAAGAATACAAGCGGATTCGTGACCGTATGATCAAAGAGGCGGAGAAGTTTTTCCGCACCTTCTGCGAATCTGTGAAGAGAGAAAAGCTGGTGGACCTCTTGGGGGAGGGTATTGTGGGGTACTCTTCCACCGGCGAAATGCTTGCCCGGATTTCCCTGGATCCCTTCGAACTTTCTGCCATGAACGTGGCCCTGCAGCGGAAGAAAATTAAAGAATACATCCTTGCTACCAACGGCTACGACGAAGATGACTACCAGCAGCTCCTGAAGGAATTCGCCGAAAGGAAAGCTGCCCGGAAGGCAGAAAGAAAAGCGAAAGAACAAAAATAACAAGGAAGGACGCTCACCCATGATTCAGATAGTAGTAGACAGTACGGCAGCGGTTCCGAAGAAATTTCTGGAAGACCATGCCAATGTACATGTGATTCCCCTCTTCATTTCCGTGAAAGGGGAGTACGTGCCGGAATACGAAGCCACCATTGAACAGGTCATCGACTATTCCGAAAGCACGAAGAAGGCGGTTCCTACCAGCCAGCCCAGTACCGGGGATTTCCTGAAAATGTTTGAAACCATTCCGAAGGAAGACCCCATTATCGTGATCTGCATTACTTCCGGCGTCAGCGGCACCTACAACGGCGCCGTTCTTGCCGCGCGGCAGAGCGGACGGAAGAACATTACCGTCATCAATTCCAGGACCACCGCCATCGGCATGATGGAAATCCTGGAAGATGCGCTGGATTTCATTGACCAGGGCCTTTCTTTTGAAGAAATCAGCAAAGCCCTTGTGAAATCGGCAGAAAATATGAGAACCACCTTCACCGTGGACACGCTGGACTATCTGCGCCGGGGCGGCCGCATCGGCAAAGCCGCCGGCCTCATCGGCAGCATCCTGAAAATCAAGCCGGTCATTTTCCTGAACGACAAGAATGAAGTGGACGTACTGGCCAAAGTGCGGACGGGCAAGAAAGCCACCGCCGCCATGATTGACTACCTCCACGCCAATTCCCCGTGCAAGCGGATCGGCATCGTCCATATAAAAAACGAAGAAGGCGGGAAAGCCCTCCAGGCCCGGGTGCAGGAAGAATATCCGGACATCGAAGTCACCCTTTCCACCGGGACCCCTGTTCTGGCATCTTATCTGGGGCCTGGCCTGACGGGAATTATATTTGAAAGTGCCAAATAATGGGGGAGTAGAACATGTATAATATTATTGATGGGGTTTGCTTCAAGAACATGCTGATCGGCGCGTACCAGCTGTTCCAGAAAAAATACGAAATCATCAACCAGCTGAACGTATTCCCCGTGCCCGATGGGGATACGGGAAACAACATGCTGAATACCCTGAAATCCATGTACAGCATGGTGGCCGATGAAAAGCCGGACCAGCCCGTAGGCATCCTGGCGGAAAAAGCGGCTGCCGGTGCCATCATGGGAGCCCGGGGCAATTCCGGCGTCATCCTGTCCCAGATCATCCACGGCATCAGCCGGGGACTCCACGGCAAGAAGACCGCTTCCTGCGGACAGATGAGCAAAGCCTTCCAGTACGGCATCCTCTATGCCTACCGGGCAGTCACCAAACCGGTGGAAGGCACCATCCTTTCCGTAGCCCGGGGCATTGCCAAGGGTACAAGGGAAATCATCCGTACAGAGACCGATTTCTCCAAAATTTTAGAAGCCTCCATCCGCTGCGGCAATGAAGCCCTGGCAAAGACTCCGGAACAGCTCCAGATCCTGAAGGACGCCAACGTAGTCGATGCCGGCGGCCAGGGACTCATTTTCTTCCTCATGGGCTGCCTGAACGGCCTTACCGGCAAAGTGGAAGACGTAAAGGTGGACGTGAAACCCGTCATCAGCCGTCTGGAAGCGAAGGGCGAAACATTCTCCATCGAATATCCTTACTGCACGGAATTCATCATCAGCCCCTGCAAGATCAGGGCGAAGGAAGTCAGAAAGAAACTGTCCCCCTGGGGCGAATCCATGATCGTTGCCGAAGGGGACAACCTCGTAAAGGTCCACATCCACGCCCAGCGCCCGGGCCACGTCCTCGACATGGCTGCCGACTGGGGCACTCTCCACGATATCAAGTGCGACAACATGGTGGACCAGTTCCATAGGAACAAAGAAAAACAGCAGAAAATGGCCAAGAAACCCCTGGGCATCCTCACCGTCGTTTCCGGTGACGGCTGGACAGAACTCTTCAAAAAACTGGGAGCCGACGTGGTTTCCGGTGGCCAGTCCATGAACCCCTCGGTGCAGGAACTGAACCAGGGCATGGACAACGGGCAGTATGAAAAATACATCATCCTCCCGAACAACAAGAATATCCTCCTTGCTGCCCAGCAGCTGAAGAAAATGCTGGGCGAAAAAGTCCACATCGTTCCCTCCACGAACCCCATGGAAGGCCTGGCAGCAGCCATGGCATTCTCCGAAGAGAATACCATCGAAGATAACCTCACTGCCATGACAGAACGGATGGGAGACATCACCTCCGCCATGATTACCACCGCTGTCAGGGACAGCGTGGTAGGCAAGTCGGTGATTCACAAAGACGACTTCATGGGCCTCACCAGGAACCACGAAGTGGTGGCGGAAAAAGACTTCACCACCTGCTTTGAAAAGGTGCTGGACATCATTACCACGGAAGATACGGAAATCGTCACCGTGTACTACGGCAAAGACCTCTCCGAAGAGGACTGCCGGAAAGAACTGGACAAGGCAGAAAAGAAATACCCCGATCTGACCTTCGAAATGTACGACGGCGGACAGCCCCTGTACCCCATGTTCATTTCTGCGGAATAAGCGGATAAGAGAGCCCGGGAAGAAATCCCGGGCTTTTTTCTATGGGAACGGTTGGAGGCACTGGGGGGCGGGGCCTTGAGCCTTCAGCCTTGAGCATTGAGCTGGTCAGCCTGCGGCGCTTGTGTGGATGGGGGTGCGTACGAACGGGCGGGGGCTTCTAGCTGTTAGCTGCTAGCAGCTAGGAAAGCTCATAAGCCTGCGGCGCTTCAGCTATGCCCCTTCGGCTGCTTTTTCATGCCGTAGGCAGATTAGTTTTCCTAGAAGCTAGAAGCTAGGAGCTAGCAGCCCCGCTCCAGGTGACTCCAATCGTTTCCTACTTAGTGTAAAATGTTTCTCGGTAGAGGATTTCTCCCCTGCTGGATAGAAAAGGG
>ERZ791746.356-NODE-356-length-43845-cov-4.799018_pt1 | contig 43845 bp, 34 predicted proteins | sample MGYA00510038_ERZ791746 | MGnify/ENA primary metagenome ERZ791746 (study PRJEB30046, sample SAMN00792018) | human gut metagenome | study: EMG produced TPA metagenomics assembly of the A metagenome-wide association study of gut microbiota in type 2...
GGTACATACCGTCAAGTGGGCGATTATTTCATTCCCAACATTACTTTGCCGGATGATGGCGAATATCAGATAGGCAAATACGGGCGTATGCGCCGCAGCTATCTGAAAGAGTACCGTAAAATCCTCTACAACAACTATGTGCTGGAGGGAACGCTGTCCAAGCATTTAGCTGAAATCGATCAAGCCTGCAACGAGCGCATGAAAAACGTCGTTTCCGCTATGGCAAAGCAGGAAGATGTGACCGAAGCACTCAAAGCGGCTGACCAAATGGAATGGGTACGCCGTATCAATTCTATTCACAATCGTGCGGAAGAAATTATATTGACTGAACTTGTATATGCTTAACCAAATGCCTGTCATCGGCTTGTATGGCTGATAACAGGCATTGCTTTTTAGGGACGGACATACTTTTGGTTTTTACTGCTTGGCTTGTCGGGAATCGTTCTAAGCAGTTTTTCTGTTTCAAGCAAGGGATTCAAATATGTGCGTGTAAAATAGGTTAGATTATTAAAGCCGAGATGATCGCAAATTTCACGTTTGCTTCGTGGCTCTACGCAAAATTCAAGAATCATCTTGGTCACAACTTGGTCAGTATCTTGGTCAGTATCTTGGTCACTAAGTGACGGAGATGAATAGTTCATATTTTTCAAGGTCACAAAGAACGATGAATGAGTGGAGTGGAACGTAGGTTTTAATTCCTCTGTATATCCGGGCAGTTTTGCAGTTTCATCCAAAATCTTTTTGATGCCGCTTCCACGTCGTTCCATAAATTTCATACGATGGAATAAATCAGCGATTACAGGATTGCGGCGCACAGAATCAATTTCATCTAAACCGCACTCTTGAATAGGCTTTCCACGATACATTCCGCCGGGGGAGTAAATTTCCAAGCGATCATCGTACATATCAATGTGAACTTCGCTGCCCATAACCAAATAATCTCTGTGAATAAGAGCGTTAACAAGTGCCTCTGTGACAGCTCGTTCAGAATAATCAGGTTTATCCACCCTATATTGAGCTTTCTTTTCAAAACGCACTTTTGAATTGTTGCGAACAAATTCTGTGCCGCTTTTGAGCAGATAAATTAGATTACCCTCATATTCCTTGTCATCCACAGCATCGTCAAAAATTGATCCTTTGTCAAGCCCATTCCAGCGGGTACAGAAAATTCTCGAATTATATACGATATGCTGATCGGTCAGCAGGCGACCGGCATTCGTTAGAAATCCTTCTTTGTCCGCAAGCCCAAAAGATATATAATCCGTAGGTTCAAAACGCAATTTTGCTCTTTCCAAATAGGTTGCTTCAAGCAATGTAAAGCTATAATCTGATTTCTTGCTGTCTGTAATCAGAGAATCGAAAGTACGGTTTGTGCCTTTTAATATAAGTTCTCGAAGCATATAGTCCGGTGCGGCGACACTTTCATTACCGATACGGATATAGGCTTCGGTTATGCCGTCTGCTTTATAAAAGTACGGTGTAGCAGGACCGGAATTTACTGTCAATGAAAGTAGATTTTTTCCTTGCTCTTGCATTGGGGCTAACACAAATTCTGGTAGTGGCGCAATACGCTCTTTAATTAAACGGCTGATTGCCTCTGCATCTGCCTGTGCATCGGCAAGACCGATTACATTTCTGTTATCATCAATACCGAAAAACAGTGTGCCACCGATACCATTTGCAAAGGCACTGACACTTTTTAGCCAGCTTTTCGGCTTCTTTGTTTCCAGAGCAACCTTGAAATCACATTCTGTTGCTTCAGCAATCCATCTATCAATCATTGTCTTGTTCCTCCCTATCAGAACTATTCTTTCTCGCTCTGCTTTTGTAAACATTATGCTTATTCTTGCACTGCGGGCTGCAAAATACAGCACTTGGTCTGCTTGCGACAAAAGCTTTGGTACAATGCCTGCAAAGCTTGATCGGGTTTTCGCTGTCTGTCAGCATAAAACTGAACATCATCTGTACGCCCAGCAGCAGGGAATGAAAATCCCAAACGATGGTCGGCTTATCCAAAAGAGCTATATGATAGGTTGGAGCGATGCCGCCAAAAGCTGCCATGCTCTGCTGCATCATCTGCCGGGTTTCATCGTTCAGTGTATCATAATCCTCATAATAAAGGAAACTGTTGATATAGGTAAATGCCCAGTCAATGAACTGCTGCTTCATCCAGCCATATCGCTCCGCATATTCCCGCTGAAAGCTCATGTTGACCGCCATCGGCTTATCTGTCATGGTCAAAGCCAGTGCCATCATAACACGGTCATTCTGGATGTTCCACATGGACTCGATACCACGCTTGATCACATCCAGTTTGTCAAATGGAAAGAACAGTGCCAGATATTTTTCTGTGGACATAGTTTCTTCTTTGATGAAGTGATTTTTCGGCAGGTACACCGCCTCATATTCCATAAAGTTTGGTGTGGTAGGTAGCGCAGTCATCAGTCCAAACAAGCCATATTTCACTGCAAATTGCTGGATAGCCTTCTGAATTTCAGCATCCGGCTTTTTGCTCATACCCATGCGTCCAATGTTGATGGCATCCAATACAATTTTCTGATACTCTGCCAGTGGATCATAAATACTCGGCTGCGCCGTCTTCGTGGGTGTGAGATACAGAGTTCCGTCCTCTGTCGCCCTCCATTCATATTCACTATACCGCACCCAGTTAGAACTGGTACGGTCAAAAAGGTTCTTCATTTACAAAACCCTCCGTCATGTATTGTAACCTAAATAACTTCAATTTATATTATCCATTATACGATTTCTTTTTCCCTGAATCAATCTCCATTCCAGATTCTTCTAAAAAATCTTTCTCCAATAAGGTCATTGGCTGCTGCTTTTCTGCCTTATCCAAAAGTGCAGGAAGCAGCTTTTTTCGTATCTTTTTGAGCATTGTACCACGCACCTTGCGGATGTTCCGGTCGCTTTGATTCCGTATTTTAGCGATCCTTGTTGAGCTAAACAGCCGGACAGCGCAGAGAAAGAGCAGCTCCTTGTGTTCCTCATTCAATTCCCAGAGGATTTTGGATAGGTATTCTTCCGTTACCAGTTCATGGATGTCGTAAGGACAGTAGAAAATGGCGTCAATGAAATCTCCCTTTCGGAGTTGCTTTTCCAGTACATCGTTTAGCATATCCGGGAAAAAGAGTTCATTGGCAGATGCACCATAGTCAAGCGGAACATCGTCACCGCTGCGGCTGAGTTCATGATAGCGTTCCCTACGCTCCCGGTTGGCATCCAGCCTGTCCCACCATGCAATCACATTTTCAAAATCCCGCTGTGTTCTGGCGGAATCCTCCAATCGTGCAAGGGCTTCTGCCCGCAGTTCTCGTTTGAGCTTCTTGCGCTCCGGTTCTTCCTCGTCAGTACCATCCTCAAAGGGATGTTCCTCGGCGTCGGCTTCCAGTTCTTCGATGAGCTGTTCTTCTTTTGCGATCTGCCACATGGCTTGTTCGGATAATTCGGTTTCTTCGGTATCCGTATCATTGTCAGCAAGAACAACTTGGTTCGTCCGCTTCCTTCGCTTCTTTTCGGGAAGATCGTCAGCGGCTTCTTCCTCATCGTCCCAAAGGGCATTTTCATCTTCTTCGTCATCGACTATGTAATCGGAATCGTCCGTTTCATATTCATCTTCATAGTCAGTATCTTCTTCATAAAAGCCGTCATGTTCATATCGTTCGGGATTGTCGAACACCGCAGACACCTCCCTTCAAAAATATTTTTGAAAATTTCTTGGATTCTCCGTAAAAACAGTTCCGCTAAGTACCCTGTATTTCTCCTATAAGTGAGGAGGTAATCTATTTTGCCTGTTATCAGATTACTTTCGACATTAAATGAAAGGAGGAAACCGCCTATGTCAAACAATTATCGTGAACTGACAGGCAGGGAGAAGCAGCGGATCAAAAAGCTGGTTACTTCTCTCTGCGCTAACTACGACAAAGAGTACGGCTGCCTGCCATTGGACTGTGACTGTCCAATGTTGAGGATCTGTTTTACCAACAGCACACTATGCAGATATTTCCGCAAGTCTCTCCTGCCGGAAGATGCAGGATTGGAAGCCGCATTCACGCAAACACCGACCACTCATTGCAAACAATGCGGCAAGCTGTTCCCAACTGACAGAAAACGGGTGTACTGCTCACAGCGCTGTGCCGAAGAAGCTCGCCGTAAGCAGACAGCAGCACGGGTGCGTAAGTATCGGGAAAAACAGCAATAGATGTAACGTTTTTGCCCTCGGAAAGCCTTGTGCCGCAAGGCTTTTTTGATGGCATTTCTGCATTGGCAGGGTGTTAATACCTTTTGCTCGATTTTAACCATACAAATGGTTACACCATGCCGGAACTAAACCTATTATACGAAAAAACAATGAATATTTCAACACGGAGGTAACTGCCTATGGCAAAAAACGAGAACAGTAATTTTTCTTATATGACTCGCCGCATTGGCGGCACCACCTATAAAGTTAAAGTAGTATTCAGCGATACAGAGAAAGAAACAATGGAGGATAAAATTTTGCGGATGATTCGCAATGAAACGGTTACAACTGGCGGAACTTGTGGTATAATAGATTCACCACAAATGAGCCGACAGTCTGAAAGGAGCGCATCATGAGCGTAAAACAGACTGAAGGAAAAATCACAGCTTTATATGAAAGACTGTCCCGTGATGATGAGTTGGCTGGGGACAGCAATTCAATCATCAATCAAAAGAAATATCTGGAAAGCTACGCTGAGCAACAGGGCTACGTTAATATTGTCCATTATACCGACGACGGTTATTCCGGTGGAAATTTTAACCGCCCGGCATGGAAGCGTCTGATTGCCGATATTGAAGCCGGAAAAGTGGCTCATGTGATCGTAAAGGACATGAGCCGAATCGGCAGAGATTATTTGCAAACTGGATTTTATACGGAAATTATGTTTCGTGAGCATGGCGTCCACTTTGTGGCAATTTCTAACAGCGTAGACAGCAATGACCAGAACAGCAATGAGTTTGCCCCATTCCTTAACATTATGAATGAGTGGTATCTTCGTGACCTGAGTCGCAAACAGAAAACAGCAATACGCATCAAAGGCGAGTCCGGAAAGCCAACTACCAACATTGCCATTTATGGATATAAAAAAGATCCGGCGGATAAGTATCACTGGCTGATCGATGAAGAAGCTGCTGCGGTTGTCCGCAGGATATACCGCATGAATGTGGAAGGCATTGGTCCTTATGAGATTGCACGGATTTTGTATGAGGACAAGGTGGAAACACCTGCTGTTTATTTGGGCAAAAAAGGAATTGGCTTCTGGAAAAGCAAGGAAGATTTTTCAAACCCTTATAACTGGAGCGGTCATATTGTCGGGAAGATTTTATCTAAACCGGAGTATATCGGTCATACCGTAAATTTCCGTTCCCATAAAGAATCCTATAAGGACAAGAGTAGTGTCCCTAATCCGCAGGAAGAATGGTTGATTTTTGAAAATACCCATGAAGCGATTATTGACAAGGAGACATGGGAACTGGTACAGAAATTACGGAAAACTCCAAGACGCAAAGATACTCTTGGGGAAGCCAATCCTCTAACAGGACTTGTGTTCTGTGCTGATTGTGGGGCGAAGATGTATAACCACCGATTCAAAGGCGATTTGGAAAATGGAAATTATCCCTATGATTCTTACGAGTGTTCCGCTTATAAACTGGAATCCAGAAAGCATAAAGATGTTTGTTGCAGTCATTATATTTCAACAAAATCAATACGGACACTGATTTTGGAAACCATTCAATCGGTCAGCACATTTGCTGTTTCCAATCAACAGGAATTTATGGAAAAAGTTCGTGCGGCATCGCAGCTCAGGCAAAAAGAGGTAGCAAAAGAGATCAAAAGAACGCTGAACAAAGAACGAAAGCGGACAAAGGAATTGGATGTCATTATAAAAAAGCTTTATGAATCTTTTGCAGTCGGACGTATATCTGAGGAAAGATTTGACAGTCTGCTGGAAGAATATGAAACGGAGCAAAAACAGCTTCTTTCTTCTGTCGAAAGTGCGGAACAGCAGTTATCTGTTTTTGAAGAAGATACCGTTCGGATGGAGCAGTTTCTCTCGCTTGCGAAAAAGTATACGGATTTTTCAGAGTTGACTACACCAATGATCAATGAATTTGTTGACAAGGTTCTTGTTCATGCACCGGAGAAGGTTGATGGTGATCGGGTGCAGGAGATTGAGATTTATTTGAAATTTATTGGGCGCTTTGATTTGCCTGAGCCGGAAGTGACGGAAGAAGAAATGAAACGGCAGGAACAGCTTCGGAGACATCGTATCAAGAGTCGGGAGCGTTATCAGAAAATCAAATCCGGAGAACACATTATTGGCGAGCCGTTTCAATTAACTTGCAGGTGCTGCGGAAAAACATTTGAATCCAAAATGTCCAATGCTATGTTTTGTGACCAGAACTGCCGTGCGAAGTATTACCGGCAGGAAGCTGCGAAAAAAAGAGAACGGGAATGCACTTGTGAAAACTGTGGAACTGTTTTTACCACAAATAGAAAGAATGTGAAGTATTGCTGTGAGTCCTGCATGAAAGAAGCAAATCGGAAAAGGCAGCAGGAACTCAGGGCAACAAATAACAACAAAGAGAAAACCGCATAATAAATGACGCTGAAGGCGACTTGTGAGAATAAAATCTCATGAGCCGCCTTCTTTGCGTTTTCAGCCGGATACGGCAGAAAGGAATAAAACCTATGACAGAAAATGAAAAGAAGCTTTTGCAAGCGAAGCACAGATTGGAAGAAGCCGAGATGCGTGACCGACAGAAAGAGCGAAAATCACGGACACGGCGGCTGATTCAGGAAGGTGCGATTTTAGAGAAAGCATTACCGCAGACAACACAGATGACTTTGGAACAGTTGGAGGATTTTTTATGCGAAGTATTCAAACCAATCCGATGATTTTTATGAGCGACCGGCTATCGGTCGCTTTTTCTTTTTCCCGAAGGGCGCACTTACTCACCACCTGCAAAGCAGGCGGTGGTATCCCTCCCGTTGGTCGGGCTCGTGCGCTCCTCACGAACTGTCTTTCAGACAGTTCTCCAGAGGGGGCAGGCAATGTCGCAAGCGAACATTCCCTGTGCAGTCGGCTCTATATTTTGCGCTATCAGCAAAACGATGAGGTGGCATATTGCCACCCCATCCCGCCGCCTGCCTGCGAAAACCTGCCACCGGCAGCTTTTACGCAGTTATGGGTATCGCATTCTCGGCGACACCCATTTTCTCTTTTCAAAAGAGAAACAGAAAGAAAGGACGGTGAAAACAAATGGCAATCTATCATCTGGAAGCAAAAGTAGTGAGCCGTGGTACAGGAAGAAGCGCTGTTGCAGCTTCCGCTTATCTGAGTTGTTCTAAAATTCTCAATGATTATGATGGGGTGCTACATGACTACACCCGCAAGAAAGGATTGGTTTGGCAGGAAGTATTCCTACCAGAGTTCGCTCCGTCAGAATGGAAAGAACGGGGCGTGCTTTGGAACGCCGTAGAAGAAAATGAAAAGACAAAAGACAGCCGTCTTGCCCGTGAATTTGTGGTTGCTCTGCCGATTGAGCTGAGCGAAGCACAGTGGGAAAAGCTGCTGTCCGATTTTATTTCTGACACCTTTGTAGCTGATGGGATGTGTGCGGATGTGGCAATCCATGACCCGTACCCTCCCGGTCACAATCCCCATGCTCATATCATGCTGACAGTGCGCCCGTTAGATGAAAAAGGGAACTGGCAATATAAGACGCAGAAAGAATATCTCTGTGCGAAAAATGGAGAGGAACAAGGTTTTACTGCGGATGAGTTTAAGGCAGCACAAACAGAGGGATGGGAAAAGCAATACCAGTATAAGGTAGGAAAGAAAAAGGTTTATATGACTGCTTCTGCTGCTGAAGAAAAAGGCTATGAACGGGTATCGAAATATCCCAAAAGCACGAAATACGGAAGGCAGAATCCCACTGCCGAGCGTTGGAACAGCGAAGAACAACTTGTTTTATGGAGAGCAGCGTGGGCTGATGTGACGAATCGCCATTTGGAGACTGCCGGCCACGAAGAACGCATCGACCACCGCAGTCATGCAGATCGGGGCTTGACCGAGCAGCCCACCATTCACGAGGGTGTGGTTGCAAGAGCATTGGAGAAAAAGGGCATTGTTTCTGACCGCCGTGAGTTGAATCGTCAGATTAAGGCAGACAATGCGTTGCTCCGTGAGCTGAAAGCAACGGTCAAGAAGCTGATGCAGGCAGTTAAAGCATCTGTTCCTGCGCTTGCGGAAGCAATGGAGTCCTTACGGGCGAACATGGTTATTTTCCGCTATCAAATCCGCTATGCCGGTTTTGGAAAACACAAATTATCGGAAAGCCTGAATGTGTTGAAGCCCGATCTGGAGCGATATGCCTTACTGGTACAGCAGATTAAAAATAAGACTAAAGAACGGAAAACGCTGCTTGCAGAAAAGAAAGCGACACCATTTTATCAGTTTGTTGCTCATAATGATTTAGCAAAAAAGATTGCCGAACTGACAGAAGACTTGGAAGAACTGAAATCCGAAAAGACGATGCTCCTCAGTTCATTTGATTGTAGTGAGGATACTGGAATTGCTGAGGTCAAAAAGAGTGTTGCAGCTATGGAGGAAAATTTGAAGCGGCTGACAAAGCAGGAAGAAAAATATGCTGCCGAGTTGGAGGATGCCTTAAAGCAGTTCTCAGAATTAAGGGAGCAGGCAAAAAATGTGGATTCAGCAGAACTCTCCGAACAGAGGATCGCTTTACAGGAGGAGAAGATTCAATCTGCCACTTCCAAGATTAAAGAGACATACGGAGAAAAATTTGATCCGCTTATCCTGTTTGACAGCAAGCGTGATGTTTCTGAATTATTGGGGGAAAAAACAGAGGTACAATCTGTTCGTGAGCATTTGCGTGAAAAACAGGTGCAGACTTCTGAGCGTAAAAAAACTTCAAAGAAACACGAGCAGGAACGGTAAGATTAGAATGCGGTAGTGCGGGCAATCTGCTTCCATTGTGCAAGTGCGCAATGGAGCAGAGCCCAAGCGTAGATGACATAGTCGGGCATATTGAGTGTGCATTTTTTGACTATTTCATGGTCATCTTATTAAAGAGCGCTTCCATAGACAGATTTATCCCAAAATTCGTCGAAGTGATTCAATAATTATATCGACATCATTTTCAGAATTGTTTCTTCCGAATGATAATCTTATAGTTCCCTTTGCAAGCTCCAGCTTCAGTCCAATAGCCTGTAATACATGAGATATTTGGGCTTCTTGGCTATTACAGGCAGAGCCGGTAGAAACACAAATTCCCATTAAATCTAATCTATGCAAAAGGGATTCGCCGCTATAGCCCGGGAACGAGAGGCTTAGATTTCCGGGGATATGCGCCTCGCTCCCATTTCGGGAGAATCGTATATTTGCATTAGATAACCCTGCAAGCAATCTGTTTTCCAGCAAAGCTAAATGTGACGCTGTATCTTTCATTGCAGCCACATTCTTTTTTAGTGCAGTGGCCATACCAACTATCGATGCAACATTCTCCGTTCCGGCTCTCATGTGGTGTTCCTGGCCACCTCCGCTTGCGTATGGCATCAATGGCGTCCCTTTTCGAACATACAGGAAACCTATCCCTTTTGGACCATTAAACTTATGAGCAGAAGCGGAAAGCATATCTACACCAAGCAAATTTACATCTATTTCAATATGCCCAACTGCCTGAACAGCGTCTGTATGAAATATGGCACCATAGGAATGCGCAATAGTAGCTAAAGCAGAAATATCCTGAATAGAGCCAATCTCGTTGTTTGCTGTCATGATGGACACCAATCGAGTGTCAGAATTGATATATTCTGACAGAGTTCCGACATTCACTGTGCCAGTACAATCAACAGGGAGATAGGATACAGGATACCCCATACTTTCTATATCAGTACACGGACGCAGAATTGCATGATGTTCAATGACTGAAGTTATGAAAGCGTGTTTGGTAGAGCTCGAAAATGCGGTTCCTTTTATGGCCCAGTTGTTACTCTCTGTACCACCCGAGGTGAAAAATATTTCTTCGGGTTCAGCGCCGATGCATTGAGCAATTGTTTCTCTTGAGTTCTTCAGTGCTTTTTTCGCCGTTCTCGCAAATGAGTAGGGTTGTGAAGCATTACCATACTCTCCTAAAAGATATGGCTTCATTGCCTCAAAAGCATCCATATCTAATTGTGTTGTAGCTGCATTGTCAGCATAAATGAATCGCTTCACAATCCCACCTCACTCAAACAATTTACATCCTTCTTCTTTGAACTCCTCAATTTTCTCAAGGAGCTCCTCGACAGTACATCCCAGATACTCAGCAAGGCAATCCATACAGTAGAAATTCTCGATATCTTCACCCAAAAGTTTTTTGTTGATGCCAACGGTATTTTTGCTGAGGTTCTTTTGTCCACAAATTATGCAATCAGTTCTCATATGAAATCTCCTTCAGCGAGAAGGAAGGCACATCCTTACCCTTGAACTCTACATCAAGAATCCCAAGTTGCCGTTTAATGATTTTCCGCATGCGAACAGCAGGTCGGAGGCAATACTGCTGGAATCTCTTGGGATTGATATCCTGTGCGCTCCGCACATTCGGGAACAAAAGCTTCAGATATGCTGTTGCAATTCGCTTTACGGCCTCCGTGTCACGGGTATCTGCCTTATCAGGCACATCAATAATTTGGTCAACAATCGCTCTGTAGCTCACATCATTGCGAAGCTCGTGCAAAATGGTGCAGAAGTATTCTGAATTCAACGCCCAGCCGGACAGTTTCAAATCATCATTCATTCTCGGTATATCCCACCCCTTGATGAAACCATGGATTCGGTCTACCAATGCACTTTCTTGAAATAGTGAGGGCAGCTCGGAGAACATATTCTGCCACTCATCCATATTATCCTGTGCGATGTTACCCAGGAAGATGATGCCCGCATCAGATTTCCCCTCATAGCCACCAATGTTAAACTGCCCATACTCCATATATCCCTGCATGATGGATCGCATTTCATTCACATCGCCGAACTGCACCAACTTTACCTCATCGATTGCAATAAAGTCGTGTCCGGTAACAAAGCCGGGAGTCTTCCGAGCGGTATCATAAAACATTTTTGCCCGAGTTACCTTTCCGCCATCTGTTAGAAGACCATATTTACTCACATGACCAAACACATAGGACTTACCAGTTCCTTTCGGAGCCAGCTCAATTAGATTAAGACGCTTTTCGACAAAAGGCAGGATGCGAGTTAGCATCGAAAGTTTTTGTTCTTCACTTTCGTATCCACCGGCATTGTAGTCAATTGCACCCAACAGTACATCTATCCATTCGGAAGTTGTAAATTCATTTCGCACATCCTTATAGTAATCAAGATCGATGGTATAAGGGCAGAAATTTGTAAACCCCGTAAGACGAATTTTCCCTGGAATTTTAGGCTTCACAGTGTCATCAGGAGGACGATAGCCAAGTTCGACTACGCCCCAAACCTCTTGCCCGCTGACCAGTTCTCCACGGTATTGGTCCCATACGGACACATCAATCATGGTTTCCTTGTTTGTTAACCCAAAGTCAGGCAATGAAAATGTTATTTCTCCTGTTTTGATGCTAATATCCACAGAAATTTTCGTGAGAATTTTGACACGCTCATTGTCGTTAATGATTCTATCTTTAATCCTGATCCATTCTTCTTTATTTGGAAGATAGGTGTGAATGAAATCCGTAAGTTCGTCTATATCCAGATTCCCTTCATCATCCGCAAACTTTTTAAGCAGCCAGTCTCTCAAAAACGATGGCAAGCCCAACGCAGAAAAGAAGTTGCTTTTCTTCAAATCCTTGTAGACAACCATTTCATCGAAACAATCTCTAAGTTTTTCTGTCACGAGTATCCCTCCTTACAGAATATTCTTTTCGCTGCCGCTTTCCTTCTTTACTCTCAGAGGCAGGGCAGTGGCCACAGGCATTCCACCAGCAAATACATCTACGCTGTATGTTTTGGCACGGCGAATTTCGGCCATCTCCTCTACAACATAGAAATTATCATCAATCGGATTCGCTTCATAGACATGACCATCTATTATAACACTGACATCCACCAACTTTTCTGTGGCAAATATTTTAATTGCAGCTTTCTTACGGAAGCTGACGGTAATTTCGGGGATGCCGACAAACAGCGCCGTCGAATCAACCGGCATTATCTTTACTTCAATGGCAGTGTTAAGATACGAAATCTCAATAATTGGAACAGTGATTTCCTCCAATGTTGCGCCACCATGAACCTCAACATTAGCTTTCCGACTTCCCTTGAAACGGTCATAATTGGCAAGCGCCCAGAAATCTTCCGCATCGGTAGCACTGTCTGGTCTTTCATCGACCTCACTTTTAGGACAGCATCTTCCAGAGTGCTTTCCGCTTGATTCCATTTCCCACAGATTTTCAGTCTCATGAATGACTGCAAGTCTACTCGCACCATGGTCTGCAATTAAGATGGCCTTTTGGTAGTCCCCGTTTGTGAGGTTTGTTTTGATTTTCTTTAGAAGCTCATCAATCAGCTCCAGTTCACGAATCAAATGAATCGGGAGCTTTCTGTCCTCACGACTATAATCATATCCTTCTTCACCGTGATGCTTGATTTTATCTATTTTGTCAACGGTAATAATCGGGAATCGTTCTGTGGATAACACATCCCAAAATTCCTTATTTCTGCTCGTGATGGATGGAAGCTCACATCTGCATACTGTGATTTTTGCCATCAACTCAAGGGCGTAACATCTGGACATAATGTAGCCAAGATATTCAACGCCCATTGCGTCAGTGAAATAGGTCTGAGCGTTTGTTACATCAATTTTCTCGATCACAGAACTCCGGGGCGGAAGAATGATATTGTAATCTCTATCGACTGCCTGCTTCTCAACGACCTCCATGAAGTTCGGGAAAATCTTGTTGACAACCTTTTGATATTTGTACTCTTGGAAATAGCTGTCAAGCAATTCGTTTTTGAAACGGTATGGTGTCAGGTAAGCACGAAGGTCAGGATAGATGCGCTCCAATATACTAAAAAGTTCGGCTCTTTCGAAGTCTTCACTGTACCTATCCAGAAACTTGAAAATGAGCTCTTTTTCCTGAATGGTATTGTCTGTTAGATAGTAGAGCGCATACTTTCCCTTGCTCTGGACAATCTTGCAGAAATTATTAACTTCATCGAGCGGGTTACCAATGGCATTCAAATGTGTTTTTCTGCGTTCATATATAGACGCAAATATGATATCTGTTGGCTCGACTTCTAAAATAGTGCGATACAAATTGTGAACGAGCCCAGCCGGGGAAGAAGCAACCTCTATTGCTTTGTTTAAGTACAAGTCGTTGCCCGCATGGAACAGTTTGAGCCCAATAAAGTACAACCAAAGCCATTTTTTATCTGCACTATTCTGCTGGTAGGTAGAGATAACAATATCCAGATTGTAAATACTCCCTATTTTTGCAGAAATGAGCTGTTGCCACGAAGGGTATTCTTGAAATTCTGCCAGGGCATACTGCCATTCTTCTTTGCTGCCATAACCTTCTGCCAATCCAACTGTCATTCCATCCAGATGGCACAAAACCTCGTAAGGATTTTTCAGGTCTGAGATTGCATAGAGAGAAAATGGGTAACTGTCCTTGCTTTTGTGGGTTTCGACGTATAGCACTTCTGCGGTGGTTGATTCCACCGCTTTAGCTATACCACGAAGCCCTTTTACCGCCGGACTTGTGCCCGTGAGGTTAATCCCTTCTTCAGTAAAAACAAGTCTTGGCCGAACAGATCGTACTCCATCCAAAATACAAACTCTGCTATCCACACGCCGGTCGTTTTTGATAAGGGTGCGCAGATATTCGGCACATTGAAAGGTGAGAATTACCGCATGACCGGCAATACTCATAGATAGAAGTTCTTTTAATTCTTGTACCAATGCCTTTTCGCCCTTTAACATGAAGAAGCTCGAAATTTCACTAACAAAAAAGCTACTGTTTTCGTTGGCAAGGCGCTCAAGAATGTTTGGAATTATAGGGAATTCATCCGCCTTGCAAAACTCCGTGTCAGAAGCACGCAAAAAGACATTTTGGGGCAATTTGTAATGGAGCATGATAGCGTCCAACTCTGCCTTGTTTTGAACATCGACAATAAGAGGTTCGACATTATCTTTCTTCAGATAACGGTCAATTTTTTTAATGACTTCTTGGATGGTCATTTTGCACCTCCTTAATTCCCTTTGATGATCTCCATGCCAACAACCATGTTATCCCGAATGAGGTCCTTTAGATACTTTTTCACATCAGCAATATCCATTTCATCAATTTTGGCAAGAGCACGGTCACAACCGCCCTGATTGTATTTTGCTTCCGCCATCTGGCGAAGCTTCTTCTCAATTTCAGGAAGGCCAAACCAATCAAACGGCTCTGCTGTGATGTGAGAGTCAAGATAATCTTTCACTTCTTGAATATCCGTCAGCATGACGGAATAGCTTCCAATAATGCTGCTCTGAAACGCTTTATCCAAAGCTGCGGCATCATCCAGCAAGTCAAAGAATTTTGCAGAAGCAAAGTACTCCATTGCACGGTCAATTGACTGCTCATCGGCCTTTGGACGATTGACAGCACCAAATGCGGCTTTTGCTTTCGCCACCTCGCTGTCTGGAATAAGGCACAAGATGGGCATCTTATGTTTTTTCGACCAATCCCGGGGAGACTCTGTTCGGGTTTTCTCTCTCCACAGCTTCTTTAACTGCGTATTTTTCTGTCCCTCTTTGTAGGCGGTAACTTTGGCCTCGACCTGGTTCAAATAGTCCGCTTTTTCGTAGGTGAACGAGCCGGCGGGCATTGTGGAAAATACTTCCTTAATTTCATCGTCCGACAGATCATCAAGATAGTATCCACATACACGCTTAAACAAATCAACCTGGTTATTATAGAAATTGCGGAATGTGCTTTCATTAGCCTGAACGAGTTCCAAAAAGGTTTGCTTCTGGGAATCCAACAGAGTTCCGGCTTTTTTCAGGGTATAGAGCATCCCGAGGAATGGTCCTAACTCATCGAGATAGTTTTTGGCGGCCGCATAGGAGATGCGAATATATCCACACTTGTCACACCATTCCCGTATAGTCGTATCATAAGAGATGCTTTTAGAGATAATCTTATTGCTTTCTACAATGATTTGATACTCCAGAATAACCTCACGGATTTTCTGTTGTGCGGTTTCAACATTCCACACCCAGTTTGCTGCATCTGCATCAAACTTTTTGCGAAGGACATTGATGTATTGACCTCCATCGCCGACCGTTTGAGCAAGGGAGACAAGAGTACCATTTTCAAAAGTTTCAAGGTAGGCAGCCATGCCTTGGGTACACTTCTCTTTGGTCAAAATGCTTTGCAAATCATTTGCAGCATTTCCGTTTGTGAGGGCAAGATTCCCGATTGCCATGGCAATATCGCTGTCAGTCGTCCCGGTCCCCATGTTATTACTGTTGGCAATCCCGCAGAAAGAATCGATGATTTCAGACAGCACAGTGGTTTCTGTTTGAAGCGTCTCTTTCTCAAGAATGTACTTCAAAGTCCAAATCGGGAACGAAAACTCTTTCATCCTACTACGGATGCGTTCTCTTGTGTTGGGAACAGAGGTACACATATTGAGCGGAATACCAAATGCTACAGAAGTGATTTCATTGAAAGCCTTCTCTGCAGGGGTCAGCGCAACAATATACTTGTCCTTGTAACGAGGATTCGGTGTAATTTCGAGACGAATGACCTCATCAATCATTTCCTTGAGCTTGTTGACATTTAAAACATCGTTGGTAAGTCCATCGCTCCAGCTATACGTCCCGGAAGCGTACTCTTTAAGCACAAAGCCCAGAATAAATGCAGACAGATTACAGGACATAAAACCGTAGGGTGCAGCCTTCAATACATCATAAATTTTCTTAATTGATACACGGCCACCGCCGTTCTGGAAGCCATCATTTATGATTCTATCAACACATACCTTGATTTTAGAAATCAAAAGATGGGGGTTGGAAATCCAGTATTCAGGCACCTTCCATGCGCCATCAAGCGCAGTTTCCAACTTTGTGGTAGGATTGCCAGACTGGAAGGTTCCGGAAGTTTTCTCGTTGAAAGCACACTCAACGCCTTGCTTCAGACTGCTCGGTGTATACATAGTCGGGATTACATTGTAAGAACCCTCAAGACAGGACACAAATTTTTTCTTGTTGATTTCTGCGAGAAGTCCGTATAAAGCATCCAGCGTAGTAGCCCGCTCACCATCCGGTTTATCGGCGGTGTGAACCATGAACTCACCAGCAACAATACGGGTTTTCCATTTTTTCAAAGAATCCTTCGCATTGTTGGCGTATTGAGTTGCCAATGTATTATCCTTGCCCTGCTGGGACATAGACAGTGCCATATCGTGACGGTAAACGCCATAACCATCCGCTCCGAATGGGGTTCGGCTGGCATCAATGAAAATCATGTTGTAGGTTCCAGCAGAAAGGGCATCATGGATTTTCTTGCCCAGGACAACGCTTTCGGCATCATCTTTTGCAAAACACACTACGGCAACAATCTTGTTTTCATACTTTTCTTCCGTGTTGCGAAGTTGCTTGATCGTAGAATCGAAGTCGGAAGCAGAAACAAAGCGCAGCTCATAGCGGAGCTTCAGGGCTCCTCCAAGGCTAATAGCGTCTATGATTCGAGTCCTATCAGGAAGTTCCTCCGTAATAAAAGCAGAAGTGCTTTTTCGGTTAATTTGATCCTCAAAAGGCGTTACATCAATTTCGTCTTCATGGTTGTAGGCTGCATACTGGAATTTTCCGCCACCGAGGGACTTGGAGAATAGCACCTTCTCTCTAACAAGCTGTTCAGCACATCTCGCTGCGGAGCCTTCCATGTCGGTTCCTTCAAACGCATTATCGAGATTTTTTTCATTGGGAATAAACAGCTCAACAGAGTCGCCGGCGTATTGGGAAATTGCTTGCAACAGAAGAACCGTCTTCAGCACTCGTTTTTGGTCAGAATCAAGTCGTTGATTCCCAGCACGGTTATAGTAGTCGAGAATGGAGCGAATATCATGTGCCAGATATTCCTTGCCTTTGTCATAGAAGAATTCCCAAAGCATATCAACAGAGAGTAGCGGGTTATCATCCTCCGGCCCGAAATTGTCAATAAACCATTGGAAACCCTTGATTTCATCTCCACGGTCATTCTTGATAAAGTCAAACATACTGCGCTGGTTGGAATCAAACGCAGAGGAGATGTGTTTCAAGAGCAGGGCAGCATATGGGTGTATCGGGAGGATATCCACCATTTCTTTGTCGGTAATGCGGGCTACCGACTTCACCAGCTTGCGAGATTCCTGTGTTCTGGCGGTAAGGTCTCCGAGAGCAAGCTCCCAATCCTCGAGTACGGCTTCATCCTGGTTTTTCTCCATAGCTGCACCCATGAGCTGGAATGCGATATTTTCGGGCAGACTGATTAAGCTATGCGGACTGACAAAGCGTCCGTTCAGCTTAATAAAGTCTTGGTCACGCTCATGGAACAAACCTTGGGTAACATGGGTAACCAGTACGAAATAGAAGGGATCAGTTTCGCTGATTTCACAAAGCTCCTGGAATCCGGTGAGATTGCGAGCATTGTTGTAAAAGTATTCAGTAAACTCATCCCACATAAAGACAATAGCTTTCAAGCTGTTTGCCTGAATCACTTCACGAATCCAGTTGCTCAAATCGGTTACACTCAACGAGAGAGCTTTTACCTGACGCTCATCGGCCACCTTAAAAATATTGTCCATAACCTTCGCCAGCGCATCGCCAGAAAATGTGCGCAACTTTTCAATTACGGTATCGGCGTCATCTCCACCAAACAGGTTAGAGTATGTACCCGTAATCAAGCCATTAAAATAATTTTTGTTGTCCTTGTCAGAAAGCCAAGCGATAGTGGCCTCTTTTAGTGCGTTCCCACCCTTGTTTTCAATTCCGGCATCGACAAGTGCTTTTTCTATGCTTTCCTGGATGGCAAAGACAAGGTTGTGGTCGCTGCGAATAGTGGCAGAGCCGTAGCGATGCACGGTTAAAATGCGACCACTGGATTTCACAGCCTGGAAGCGGTTGCATAGATCATTATCCAACTTGTGCCTTTGGAAGTATTCACGAGTTTCTTCCTCACTGGAGTCCAGCAACTTCTTGAGAGTATGGACAGCGTGAGATTTGCCTGTACCGTAGGCTCCCTCCACCCACAGGCAGAGTTTCTGCTTACGCTCAAGGACACTGATTGTATTCTTCAGAAGTTTCACAAAGGTCTCGTGGGGGAAGAATTTTTTCCACACTTCTGGATTCTTCGTAATGACCGCTTCATTTACGGCAGGAAAATAATCTGGGTCAATATCGAAATAATGACGGTATTTTTCCAACATCGGCATTGCTTCTTCCTCCTTAGAACAGACTCAGCACATCCTGGGATGTCTTTTCGCTGTTGAGTGTGATATTATCCAGATCAAGTGTAAAGCTGGCATTGATAAAGTCTGGATAGTTGATAGTCAGGCCGTTAAGAATCTTTTCCATCTGATTGCGATCCAGCCCAAAAATCTCAGTAGGGCTGATACCGTCACTATCAATATCGTGATTCAAGAGCCGGGACAGGGTAAATTGGTAATAATCGCCACAAGCCTCGGCAAATTTGTATAAGCTGTAAAGGATGACAAGCGGATTAGGATTTTGCCAGGGCATTCTCATGATAGAAATCATGCTTTTTTTAATTTCTCCGTTTTTGTTTTCCTTGGATTCGATTTCAGGGATACCAAAACCAATTTCTTTCAATGCTCCGTTTGTATCCAATATTGTTTTGAAGCCATTCCAGAATTCTCCTCTGGCCTTTTTACCGCCATCTTTCTTGCTGCTATCTTCTCCCATATCAAGCAACAGATTCGATTCAATGTATCTATGGGAAAAAGGAATGTTTCGGATATACCATCCAAAAGCGGGAGTATAAGCAAGATTGCACAGAATAAGCGCCCATGTATATGCCGCTTCCATATCTTGGTTCTGAATAAACATTCCAAAAGCAGTCAATTTTTTGCTGGCAGTCATACCCGCATCGTTCATCATGCCAAACATAACATCTGTTTTGCGATTTCCGGGTTCAAATGACTGGTCTTTCAAAAATTCCTTAATCCACATTGCATCGACGCCAACGCTCAAATAGCGATTGATTCCTTTTAACGACTTCATAGCTTTACTTCCTTTCACTGAATTATAATAAAGGCAACCACTTAAGATTTTCAAGCAAGCACGACAGCGTACACAGGTGTCTAAAATGGTTAGTTCTCCATCCTTCATTTGAATATTCCTGCTTGGGCACTCTGCAACACAAGTCATGCATTGGATACAATACTGTGTTTTCGCAAGGATACTTTTGAAGTAATAAACAAACTCTATCGAGTTCTTTGATCTTCCTGATGTCTCGATTTCAAAGATAGTTTTATCGCCATTGGTATGCAAAACGCACTTCCGAACAACGCCATCGTATTCAAGATGATATTCGCTTTCGGAACACTCATGGATGTCTCCTAAAGTCTTATACCATATTTTCCATTCAGGTCTGAGGTTTTTAGCGGTAAACTTTAAAAGACCTTTTTCTTCATCAAATTCAAACAACTCTTCCTGAGAAAATTTAAGTTCTCTACCACTTAACCGAGTTTTCCATCCGCCACTTTCAAGAAAACGAGCTGCATTATCTCCGGATAAATCTTTTTGACTGTTTTCAATAATCTTATTGCAAAAGAAATCAACTGTCTCTGGGAAGCATTGCTTCTTAATGTACTCATGCTTTTCGGATGAATTCGGACACATGATGCATCCGACACGATTGAAACCATATTTATAGGCCGTATTCAATGGCAGTTCTTGCGAATAGATATAGAGAAATACTTCTGCGGACGACCATTCAAGCAGAGGATGAAAACTACGCTGTCCTGGCATTTTCTTTCCCAAGCTTAATTCATCATATTCTGCACGGGATGCACTCTCGTCTCCACGAACACCAGTTATCATCATGGAATGAATCCGGTTGATATTATGAATTTCACACAGTTTATTTATGACTGGAGCAGTCTTATGCACAGTGCAGCACCATCTTAAACGGCGGGCTGGCGGGCCGAATAAATCCCACGAATCCGAAGCCGACATAGTGGCCTTGGCGGTGAAGAAAGAGATGTCTCGCTCTTGGCAGAAGCTCTCAATTTGAGTAACAAGGCTTTTAGTTGTGGGAAACTCCATATCGGTGTCGCCAAAGAGAACTTCAAACTTATTGTGCGGCAAAGCTCGCTGCACCAGATCGAGGGCTACTACACTATCCTTACCACCGCTGAACGCCACATAGAAGACATCGACTCGGTTCATGTATTCTACATAAGTGTTGTATATTTTTTTAATTGTTTCCGCAGCCAGTTTCTCCAACAGATCCCGGTTCTTCTCAACCATTGCAGGGATATCAACAAAGCGGAGAGGTTGTCCATTTGGTTCTGGGTTATCCAAAATGACGATTTCAGGTGCTGTGTAAAGACTCCCGCCTTTTGTCTTGGCAACCTGCCGGCCTCGGTAGAAATAATTGTTGGCCTCCGCCCACATATATGGGTAAGAGTCATTCTTTGCATAATTCCAATACCGGTCAAATCCCAGAATATCCAGTTCTTTATAATACACCGGACGGGGTTCCTTGCTAAAGGAAAGTGGGGAACTGTTTAGCAGCAATCCACCCGTCTCGGCATCCCAAGTGTATGAGTACATATTAGTCGGTGTCCTTCCTTTGCCTTTGTGCGTTCGCCTTGATAATAAGCGATTCTATTTCTGAGTATCTACGGCGGGCAAGATACCCTTTGTCACTCAAAAACTGAAGCACGGGGGCTTTTTTCATCTCTATTTGATTGTTTGCCAATAAGTCAACGATTAAGTCATCGAAGCTGTCAATGCCTGCAGAACACTTGACGATTGCGCCAGCACATTCGGTCCCATTAAAGCTGCTGTGCAGAAGCATATATTTTTGACTGTAGCTCGCCACATAATGCTCCAACAAAAAGATATTCCAAGGGAATCCTACATAGGGAAATGCGCCGAAGTTTGTCGCTTCCAGCAGAGGAATATACTTTCCTATGCAGATACGATCCAAAGCCTCATCCATTGCTTCAACGGGAAAATGAGCGGCAATTTTTGCTACAAACTGATCTCGGCTGATTCGCAGGCTATTTTCGTAAATCGCCTCAAAATATATGGGAGTTGCGAGGTTATTTGCCAAACTCTGAAGCTCGGACAGCGTGAAAGTATCATGACTTCTCGCATATTTTGCAAACACATCTGCCATCGAAAGTTCCTGCCCCGAGCGGCTGATAATATTTCCCTTGAAGGAAAATTTATCGCCTAATTTTGCCTTTAGCGCATCCCGGAATCCATACATAGAGAGGGCGTGATTCTCATCTATGATATAGGGATATTTCGCACGAATTGCATCATAGAGCTCATTGCCGCCAATAAAATCTTTCTCGTCAATGGTTCTCTGGATAATTTCGGCAATTCCGTCCAGTTCTTCATCGGACAAATGGACGATACTTTCGTGAAAGTATTCGCTGCGGCCGTTGTTGACGAATTCAACATTGCTGGCAAGAATAAACTTTATCTTACTTTGCGGGAGATGCGGCAGAGCAGAAAAAATTTCATCATAAGTCGCCGGTCTGCCATAGTCTTGCAAGCAAGAACGAACTTCAGATAGCGGGTCCATGCTGACATCTGGCGTCTTCGATATGAAACTTCTATTGATGAAGAATCTGCCGTCTCCTATAAAAGTCAGGTACGACTTCAGCATATCAGCATCGTGGATATGGTAGTCCAAGAACGCATCGGAAAATTCGGCAAAAATCGCTTGATAGTAGATAGCGGCTTTACCGTCCGCAAAGGCGGACTCGATGTAATTTAGCAATTCGTCCTTTAGTTCTTCGCTCAACATGACATCCGGGAGAAATGCTTTTCCCTCGTAAATAATGCAGAGCTGCTTGATTTTTTTGCTAATGTCATCATCAGGATCAGTTAGCTCTCTATCATGAGTTGCCGTGTAATATCTCTTGAATTTGCGTATCTCAAGTGGCGAATCCATGCGGAATCCCTTCTTAAAGTATTGCCTAAGAACCTCCTCATAGCCTTCATCTCTGTAGGTCTCTTCCGGTTCCGAATCGTCCTTTGCAGGTGCAGTCCAAGTCAGGTCTGAGCCAATAAATCCGAGAAATTTCTGTATGGCTGCACGGAAACGGTTGTGCTGCCTTGCATTGTAGGAAAGAAAATCCGCATTGCTTAAGAGCAACTGAATTGTCTCCTGTGCTGTTTGTTTGTCTGTTGCGTAAAGCTGCCAGGAGGCCAGTTGGTGTTCTTGGGCAAATGCCTCACAATTGTTTATCGCAGAAGCATAGCTCCGGCAGGTGGCATCAGCCATGTTCAGTGTTTCAGATAGATAGCGAGAGAAGCTTCTGCTATTTATCTCACAAATTGCATCATTTTCAAACGACTTTCTTTGATGGACTTGTTCAAAAGTTTCCTTCTCTTTTTTTCTATATGTGATAACAATATTTTCGTAGTCCACACTACACAAGTCCAAGACATAGCGAATTTTTGCCGCAATATCGTTTGCACTCAAATTGGTTTCAAGCATATATGCGGTTCCCGGGATAGGTTTAGGAGCAATCATAAAACTGTAATTATCATCACTCGCAAGTTCGATTCGGCCAGATTTTTGCGCAAAAGACATTCCTGACTTGAATATGTGCGGATAATCTTCCATCACAGAAGTCATCACAGCAACATAGAGAGCTGTCCATGAATCGCCACACGCTTTTCGCTCACCAAAGTAACTGAACCGCTCTGGCTTAGTGTATGCCAAGTCAAAGTCCGCATGAAAATCAATTTCAAAAGTTGTGTTCTGACTATGTGAACTCTCTGTATTGGAGGTATCTGATTCGATCGCAGGAGTGTTTTCTGAAAAGATGTAGGAATCTCCAATATTTGATGCCCAGCTCACATTATCGAGAATCTCCTCAACAATAGCGGGACGAGCAGTATGGTTAATGGCCTCACATATCTCTCGAATTGTGACTCGCTGACTTTCGGGAGAGGCTTTCAGTGCATTATAGATTTGATTATATACAGCAGGGTGTTTTTGCAACAACCTTTCGTCTTGCTCTGTTTTTGTGTATGCAGTAATAGGAGATTCTGCCTCGGCCATCTCTACATCGGACGGGCTTTGATTCGACATTTCATGATCGATGGTGCTACGATCTTCAACAGTCTTTCCAGCAATAATGCGAGTGTAAAGACCTTCTTTTATGTAGTTATAGTAATGCTGACCCGCATCAACAATCTTATTTATTTGCCGTCTACGGGTTATTCTGAAGATTTTGTTCTGTTCAATGGTGCGTTGCACTTTTTTAATGGTTTCAAAATCTGTTGTCTCGAACAGTGGATTCTGTAGGACTTTTATTTTCAGACAAAAAGTTTCTATTTCGGAATAACATCCATAAAGCTCCGAAAGCTGTGCAGGAGACACTCGTTCAGCAAGATACCGCATAAAGTCGTCTTCAACGGTTTTTCTATTGCTTATCATTGCCCTTGCCTCCTTCAGTAATTTTTGGTACTCATCATAGGATTCATGATACAAACCTGCAACATCTGCAAAAAGTTTGGTGGCTGGTTTGAAAACTGTGCGACCGAGATACGCTGACTCCATGCTTTTCATTTGAAATGAAATACCATTTATATTGCGATACACTTCATCAACTTCCATACCTCGATGAAGTGCCATTGCCCTTAAGTCACGAGATACTGCCTTGATTGCATCCGAGCGTGTGAGTTCTCCTTTCATAGAGGCAAGAAGCCCCTCTAATAGGATGGCTGCTTCATAGTTATCCCAGGGCGGTTGCCTCTCTACCATACATAACTACTCCTTTGAAGATGTTCGGATTTCTTAATTGCATTGCTTTATTTTGGCTCTTTTACATATTCCATAATATCGCCAAAATCACAATCGAGGGTCTCACATATACGACCTAAAATAGCGAGATTTACCGATTCATCTCGTCTTAGTTTCGTCATCGTATTTGGCGCAATATCTGCGGCCTTTCTTAGATCCGCTTTGCTCATTTTCTTATCTACAAGTAACTTCCACATACGGTTATAAGATAGAGCCATGCATTCTCTCCTTCTTTCAAGTATCAAAGGCATTTTGTACGACAATCCTTAAAAACGCATAATACAACATTTTAATTTCTATTCTATCATAAACTATCGTTTTTTCAAGAGATTTTCGCAATTTTATGCGAGAGTACAGCTGAAAAATATAGTGTGAGCTTCCTCTTCTCTATCGCCAACTCCACATACTAAGCACATCTCTATAAGTTCTGCAAGAAAGAAGCTAACTGATTTCGATTAGTCAGTTAGCTTCCATTTTTACTTTTTTGACTATAAAACTCTTTAACAGAAATTACCCTTGACAAATCTCGTCTCAACGCCAGATGTTGGAACGGTACGCACGAGAACGAGGGTACACGAATATCCGGTTTTACATTGATGACGGTGTGAGTGGGACGACATTTCAGCGCCCAGGATTTCAGCAGATGATCTCAGATATTCAGTCTGGGCAGGTCCGGCGCGTCATTGTAAAGGATATGTCGCGGTTTGGGCGTGATTACCTTCAGGTGGGAATGTACACTGAGGTTCTTTTCCCAGAGAATGACATCCACTTTATTGCGGTAAACGATGGCGTGGACAGCGAAAAGGGGGAAAACGATTTTACCCCGCTGCGCAACCTGTTCAACGAGTGGTATGCCCGCGACACCAGCAAGAAAATCCGGGCGGTTTTCAGAGCCAAGGGAACCTCCGGGAAACGCCTGAGCAGTCAGCCCGTCTATGGCTATGTTGCAGATGAAAATGGCGGCTGGCAGGAGGACCCCGAAACTGCCCCGGTTGTCCGGGAGATTTTCGCCTTGTTCCTGGCAGGCCAGGGGCCGGCGGTAATCGCCAGGATACTGACCGCACGCAATGTGCCTACCCCCGGAACCATCCGCTATCAGCGAACTGGGAATTTGCAGGGCTACTGCCCGGAAGCACCATGTAAATGGGTTTACCAGACGGTCTGCTGCATCTTAGCACGACGGGAATACTTAGGGCATACGGTGAACTTCAAGACTACAAAAAAGTCCTACAAGAGCAAAAAGGTTATTCAAAACAGCTTGGAAGATCAGGTCGTCTACGAAAACACACAGCCTGCCCTCATTGACCAGGACAGCTTTGACCGGGTGCAGACCCTCCGAGCCAACAGCAGACAGCGGCATATCAAAAGCGGAGAGCCGGGCCTGTTTTCCGGCCTTCTGTTCTGTGCCGACTGCGGCTCTAAGATGTACCACCATCGGGGAAGGTCAGTAAAAACCGAGAGAGAATATTACACCTGCGGTGGGTACAGCAAACGGGTACACCCCTGTACCACCCACCACATTACCCTCAAGGTACTAAAGCAGTTGGTTATGGCAGACTTACAGAGAGTGACCCAGTTTGCCGCAGAGCATGAAAAACAGTTTGTCGATATGCTGGTGGAAGATTCCATGCAGGAGCAAAGACGAGCCTTTGCAGAGATGCAGAGGACGCTGGACACTCAGAGAGCGCGGTATTCCGAACTGGATGTTATTATCCAGCGGCTCTATGAGGATAACATCAAGGGCAAGCTGAGTGATGAGCGCTTCGCAAAAATGTCTGCCGGATATGAAGCAGAACAGAGTGGGCTTTCAGACAGCATCCAGCAGCTGACCGTAGCGCTGTCAGAGAAAAAGGACAAGACAGCGAATATCAACCGCTTCCTTTCTCTGGTGAAACGCAATCTCAGCTTCGAGGATTTGACCCGCGATGTGCTGAATACTTTCATCCAGAAGATTGTGGTACATGAGGTTGACGAAAGCAACGGACAACGTGTCCAGAAGATCGACATATACTACAACTTCGTTGGCAAAATTGAAGGGGCGTAAACAAACAAATCAAAGCGCAAAAGTGATAAAAAAACGGGAAGCTGGCGCCAATTAAGCAACCAGCTTCCCAATGTGAAAATGTGTATCCCTAAAACTTATGTACTAATCGACACTTTTGGTGAAGAGGATATTACGTAGACACAGTTGGGTGCAACAGAAAAGCGATTGCAAAGTACATCAAGAATCAGTAGGAAGATATTGCAGCAGATCAGATTTCTCTCAAAGAGTATATGGACCCGTTTACGGATAGCAAGAATATAAAGGCATAAAAACAAGCCGCTTTAGCGGCGGCCTGTAACAGTAATACGGTTGTTGAACCTTTCAGAACCTCTTAAAGGGTATGCCTGTATTATGTCTTTTTAGGGCTTGTGCAAACTACCAGTTCAACTGGTGGTTTTGATTCACATCTTCTGCCCATGTTTGTCTGGTTGTGGCAGAATTTGAACCGTTCTGACACTGTTTTTCTTGAGTAAAAATGGGGCACCGGAAGGCAAAATTGAGGCTCTTTTGTCCTGTCACTTGCCCATCGTTTACGAGCCTTTATTTAGGTTTTCCTGATAGCTTTTTATCTCTTGTTTACCTTTGCAAACTTGATTACAAAATTTTCTCTTTGGATCATTCGATAATCTCATTGAAAGAAATCGGTTATGGCTGGCGGTGAAGCGGTTATGGTCAAAAGCGGAGAAGATAAATTTCTATGCAGATAGACATACTTTATGTTTTGATAGATTGATCACAGCAGTGTGTATCCATCAGCCAATGAAAGCTTGTACTTCTAATGGGAAAATTCCTTTTTCATAGCGTTCCAATGTCATATTTGAGATTGTGACAATATTGATGTTAGGATTATCAGCAAAAATATCGAGGCAATATGTTGCTGGATTATGTAAGCTTGCAGAAGATTCTTGATAGCATAAATAAGTCCCTTCAGGTAAAGTGTAAATGTCAGCGTTGCTAACTTCATATGGAAGTAGTTCCAGGGTAATGTATATATTGAGACTTTCATTAATGCGTTCAACCATTAACCCTATTGGAAAATTGAAGATAGGGATTAGTCCGCGGGATTGGGCTTCAATGAACAAATCCTTTGATTCCTTTCGGAAAAACAATTCATCATCAAAGCGTGTGAACCGCTTGCGAAGGATGTGACGCTTGTTTATATGCCGCCTATAAAAATCGTCCTTCTTTTCAAAGGGTTTGCTTTCCCGGATCGAGCTAAGAGAGGATTCCAAACGCTTTAATGTAATATGCAGCCGCAAGAATTTTTCATTGATTTTATCCTTACCATCATTGAATAGCTGTAGAATATCCAAAGTACCGTTCTGGTTCTTATAGTTCACGGCATCTTTTAAAGGAATACCCAATTCCAAACACAACAAGATGGTGTCTAGATCCACCAATTGGTCAAGTTTATAGTAGCGGTATTTGGTCTGTGGGTCAATATATGCAGGAATCAATGCGCCAATCCGCTCGTAGTATCGCAATGATTTTCGGTCAACATTGCGTAATTTTGCAAAATCTCCGATGGTTAGATAATTGTCCGTTTTAATCAGCTCCTTCTCATTCCATGTTGGGGAAATGTTGTGCATTTGCGATTGTACCGACAGGTGCAACAATCTTTTTAATTATAATACGGCACTTGACATTCCCATTATGGGATAGTTTATGTTTATTATATAACAACATATAAAATCGGGCAAGGAGGCCAAATGATTTTACAAGATAGAAATATCAAAGATTTATGCATCGAATAATCATGGCGATGAGAATGGAGGAAAAATGGAAAACGATTTAACATTGGCAAGGAAGAAAAAGCTTGAATATATAATTGAAAAGCACAAAATTCCTTACCCTGAAAGATATGAAGTGAATTATCAGTTAACGGATGCCGGTAAACTACCGGATGGTACACAGAATGTCCGCATTGCTGGAAGAATCACCTTAATGCGAAAAATGGGGAATCTATCCTTTGCAAGAATCAGCGATGTTTATGGTAGCATACAAATCGCAGTAAAAAGAGATCTGCTGGGAAATGAAGAATACGACTTTTTTAAAAAGGCTTTCGATATAGGTGATTTCATCGGTGTTTGTGGCGAAATGTTTACCACAAACACCGGAGAAAAAACCATACGCGCTCATGAAATTACGTTTCTAGGAAAAGCCCTTCGTCCGCTGCCTGAAAAATATCATGGCATTACAGACACAGATAGCCGATTTCGGCAAAGGTACCTTGACCTAATCATGAATGAGGATGCTCAGAAAAAATTCCTGCTGAAGTTTTCTTTTATCCGTGAGGTTAGAAGATACCTTGAAGATCACGGATATATTGAAATTGAAACGCCGGTGCTATTGGACAAGCCGTCTGGTGCAACTGCCAGACCTTTTATTTCCCATCACAATGCATTAAATATGGACGTGTATTTGAGAATTGCTCCGGAAACATATTTGAAAAGGGCAATCGTGGGAGGATTTACAAAGGTATTCGAGTTTGCCAGATGCTTCCGGAATGAAGGAATGGATGCTTCCCATCTCCAAGACTTTACGATGTTGGAGGGGTATTGTGCTTATTATAATTACAAGGACAACATGATCTTTTTACAAGATATGCTATGTTCGGTTGTAAAAAAATTGTTTGGAAAAACGAAACTAAAAATAGAAGGCAGCACCATAGATTTTGCGGGCAAGTGGCCGGTTGTCACCTTCAAAGAGTTGATTTTGCGCGATTGTGGAATAGATATTGACGAATGCAAAACCTCTGCCCAGCTACTGAATGAAATAAAAGATAAGAATATCCAGTTGGAATCAGAAACGGAGATTTCTTTACTGGGCCGTGGGAATTTGATCGACCTGCTATATAAAAAAGTCAGCAGGCCAAAATTGATTGTGCCTACTTTTTTGGTGGACCATCCCAAAGCATTATCTCCTTTGGCACGAGCCAATGATGAGAATCCAGATATTGTAGATCGGTTTCAGCTAGTCTTTAATGGCGCGGAAGTAATCAATGCCTATTCAGAACTTGTAGATCCTATTGATCAGAAAGAACGATTGATGGAACAGGCCCGATTAAAAGCTTCCGGTGATGAAGAAGCAATGGTAATGGATGAAGATTATATCAGGGCAATGGAATATGGTATGCCTCCGATTTCAGGCTGGGGCATGGGAATCGACAGAATTTTACAGGTCATACTGGGAGAAAAGAATATCAAAGAACTGGTTTTATTTCCTCTTATGCGCCCGATTGAATAAAAGTAAGGAGGAAATTATAAAATGGAACACGAAGAAAGATTGAGACCGAGATTGTTAGTTGCAATTTTATCGGTTAGTTTGTTGATTTTGTGTGGTCTCTTGACCGAAACCGCGACTAACATCGCATTTCCCACTCTAATGGAGGAGTATGGAGTAACCGCATCATCTGTACAGTGGCTGACAACAGGAAAAATGCTAGTAGTTGCAATGATTACGCCTGTATCCGCCTATTTGAAAAAACGTTTCATCACCAAGAAATTATTCCTGTTTTCAGCTTTTGCTTTCTTGATTGGATGTTTGATCGGAACCTTTGCGTGGAATTTTGAGGTTCTGGTGGCTTCAGCAATCATTCAGGGAATTGGCATTGGTGTTGCATTGCCTATGGTATTTAATATTATTTTGGAGCAAGTTCCCTCCGCAAAAACAGGTACAATGATGGGAATTGCTTCTCTCATTATGGCTGCTGGCCCAGCTTTAGGACCAACCTTGGGTGGAGTTGTTGTTACAACATTGGGCTGGCGAGCAATCTTTTCCCTCATGCTTCCGCTCACGATCCTTTCTTTGATTGCAGGCGGGCTTACAATTGAGCAGAAAACTATGCCCGTCAAACTGAGCTTGGATAAAATCGGCACTTTACTGGTTATGCTTGGATTCTTCTTTTTGGTCTATGGTATCACCGGATTGGAATCTTTTTCGGAAAAGCCGTTACAGGTTGTACTCTGCCTAGCTCTAGGCATCATAGCGTTGAGTATGTTCTGTCTGCACGCACATAAAAAGGAAGAACCACTGATCCGGCTGGATGTTTTTAGAACCCCGGTATTTAACTGGCATCTGCTTTCGTACATCTTTATGCAGATTGTATTTTTGGGTTTTTCCTTTGTTCTATCCAATTATCTTCAGCTGGTTTGCGGAGCAAGCGCATTCATTACAGGGATTTGCCTTCTGCCAGGCGCTATGGGGCAGGCCATTCTCTCTGTTTGCAGCGGTATGATTTTGGATAAGTATGGGGCTAAAAAACCCATATATTTTGGAAGTATCCTAGCAATTTTGGGAGCTGCTCTATTTTTTGTATCAGGAGCGTATATGCAAACGATTATGGTCGTTGTGTTTTACATCGTTATGGAAGTCGGTTTAGGCTGTACCTATGGCAATACAATGACACATGCATTACAGAACATATCTGCAAAGGATAATTCTGATGGAAACGCTGTCTTTAATACCTTTGGTCAGTTGGCAGGCTCCATGGGAACCTCTATTTCGGCTGTGATTTTAACACTGTTCCAGCAAAATGCAGCATACTCCTCATTGACAGATGCAACCGCTACCGGTATTCATTGGGTTTTTGCAGTATTCCTGGTGCTGTTGATTTTGAATTTTGTATTTCAAATTGCAGCTTTTCGTAAGGCAACAGTGAAATAATGATTGATTGAGAAAGGAAAGAAAAAAATGATTTATCAAACAAAAGGTACTTGTTCCGAGCAGATTCATCTTGAAATTGAGAATGATATAATTCAGTCCGTCAAATTTGTGAAGGGCTGCCCTGGCCTTACGCAGGCACTGGAAAGAATGTTGATTGGTGTTCGAGTACAGGATGCTATTCAGAAACTGGACGGGATTCAATGCCTGGATAAAGGCACTTCCTGCCCGGATCAGTTAGCAAAAGCATTAAAACAATATGTAAGTGAAAAGGAGAATAACTAAATGGCAGCAAGTATATTTGATACAGTTACCGTAAAAAACCTGCAACTGAAAAATAGAATTTATGTAACACCTATGGTGACACGTTTCAGTGAGCCTGATACCGGAAAAGCTGAGGCTGGTACGGTGGAACATTACCGGCAATTGGCAAAAGGTGGTCCTGGCCTAATTATTCAAGAAGCGACCTGTATTAACTTTGATGGTCGTCTGATGGATCGTCAGTTAGGTATTTGGGACGATGGGCAGATTGATGGGCTGCATAAAATTGTGGAAGCAGTTCACGAAGAAAAATGCGCAATCTTCGTACAGCTTCATCATGCCGGTGTGGTAGGAATTTCGAAAGACCCAATGTGTCCAGATAATTATAGCTATGTACCGCAAGATGGAGCAGCGAAGTCTGGTCGGCGCATGACGCTGGAAGAAATCCATACTATCCAAACTGAATTTGTGGATGCTGCTGTCAGAGCATACAGGGCAGGATATGATGGCATCGAACTGCATGGATGCCATCAATACTTAATCTGTCAGTTTTTGAATCGGAAAGTAAATCAAAGGCAGGATGTATATGGCACAGATCCGCTTCAGTTTGTGCGCGAGATCCTTACAGAGATACGAAAAAAAGTGCCGGAGTCCTTTGTAATCGGAATCCGGCTTGGTGGGTTTGAGCCTACCTTGGAAGACGCAATACAGAATGCTGTCCAATTGGAGCAAATGGGCATTGATTTTATCGATGTTTCGTATGGGTTCCAAAAGGAGCAAGAGACAGTTTGCCCAGAGAACTATCCTTTCCTGGATATTATTTATGCGGCAGAAAAAATCAAGCAGGCTGTAAAGGTTCCCGTTTTTGCTGCAAATGGCATCACATCTCCTGAGATGGCAAATCAGGTGTTGGAACAAACAAAGGCAACGCTAATCGGGATAGGTCGTGGGTTTATTGTAAATCCTAATTGGATGGTTGACGCTGTTCGTAAAAGCAACACCGGAAAATGTCTGCATTGTAAAAAGTGCAGGTTGTACGATGATCCTGAAAAATGCCCAGGAAAGATTCTTTTTAACAGGCAAAGTCAGGCAGCAAAGGAATAAATCTAACGGGATGATATAACAGAGGTTGTATGATCGTATTTTAGCCTTCCGGCGACATCTTGCTGCCCTTTGTTGAAACTCGCTCAAAATAATGGAAAGCGTTCGTAGAACGCGTAGCCGCAGAATACAATTCTGCGTTCAAGGGGGCTTGGGGATGGCGCCCCAACAAGTAGCTCCGAAAGCCATTGGCTATCCAGGAGCATTGCTTGCCCGTATTTTGTAAGAGAAAAAAGCCTATGAGATTTGTTTATTCTTCAGATAACTTTGAAGATGCTCCCTTGGAATATCCTCTGCTTTTATGTCGTCATGTACGGCACAGGTTCCGGCTTCCTTTGCTGTTTCATAATACCAGTGTTTATAGTTCAAAATAGCCAGAGTTTCCTTGAGTTGCTTAATTTGATACAGAACAGCATCTCTTTGCCGGTCAATAAGGGTAAGGCGCTGTTCAATGGTGGAGTCTCCTTCCACGCACCAGTCAATAAATTTCTTAATATCCTTGATAGCCATACCGGATTTTTTTAGACATTCAATGATTGTAAGCCATTCTAAATCAGAATCCTGAAACATTCGGATTCCACCGCCGGAACGCTCCACAAAAGGAAGCAGCCCTTCCTTGTCATAATATCGCAATGTGGAGGGAGCGATATTCAATTTTTTTGCCATTTCTCCGACCGTATAAAACATAAAATTCTCCTGTTTACAAAAAAATTCTTAGAGGCACTTGACTTAAAGTGAACTTTAAGTTGTATGATATAAATTAACTTACAAATATTCTATCAAAGGGATATAATCTCGTCAACAGGAGGAAATGACATTGGAAAAACATAAGATGTTATTTGAAAATTATGCGCTGTATAACGGTGTGAAAATTCCCAAATTGGGACTTGGAACCTGGTTTATTCCAGACGACCGGGCGGCACAGGCTGTATGCGAATCGGTGAAGATTGGCTACCGCCACATTGATACGGCGCAGGCGTACGAAAACGAACGCGGCGTGGGCGAAGGAATCCGCACCTGCGGTTTGCCCCGGCAGGAGATCTTTGTAACCACCAAGCTGGCAGCGGAAATCAAAACTTATGAAGAAGCGGTCAAAGCGATTGATTCTTCGCTAGAGAAGATGGGACTGGAGTACATCGATCTGATGCTCATTCATAGCCCGCAGCCCTGGACCAAGTTCCGGGAAGATGTCCGCAGCTTTGATAAAGGAAACCGTGAGGCATGGAGGGCGATGGAGGACGCATATAAGGCGGGAAAATTGAGAGCCATCGGTGTATCCAATTTTGAGAAAGAAGATCTGGAAAATATCCTTGTCTCCTGCACGGTAAAACCAATGGTCAATCAGCTGCTGGTTCATATCAGCAATACCCCGGAGGAACTGATCGCATACAATCAGGCAAATGATATTTTGGTGGAAGCATATTCTCCGATTGGTCATGGCGAGGTTCTGAAAAATTCTGACATTCAGGCGATGGCACAAAAATACGGCGTATCTGCGGCAAGGCTTTGTATTCGCTATACCCTTCAGCTTGGTCTGCTTCCCCTGCCGAAAACAGAGAATCAATTCCACATGGCGGATAATGCGGATGTGGACTTTGTAATCTCTGAGGAAGATATGGAGCTCTTGAAAAACATCGAAACAATCAAAGATTATGGCGCATTTGGCGGCTTCCCTGTATATGGCGGTAAGCTGTAAAGATGGGAAAGGAGCCTTTGAACATGAAAACATTGATTGTGTATTATTCACTGGGTGGAAATACCAAAAGAATCGCTGAGATGATTCAAGCGGAACTCGGCGGAGATTTGATGGAGATAAAGACACAGACGCCGTATACCGGCAGCTACGATTCCATTGTCAACCAGGGACAGCAGGAGGTCAACCGCGGCTTTATGCCTGAGATACAGCCCCTCTCCTGTGATGTTTCCCAGTACGACCGGATCATTTTGGGAACACCAGTCTGGTGGTACACCTTTGCACCAGCGGTCAAAACTTTCCTTTCTCAAACGAATTGGACAGGGAAAACTGTTTGGCCTTATGCAACCGACGGTGGATGGTTGGGTCATACATTCAAGGATATTCAGACCGCTTGCAAGGACGCAGATGTAAAAGAAGGCATGGACATTGTCTTTGACGAAAACCGGCTCAGAACATCGGAAAAAGAAATCAGAACCTGGATCAATCAAATTCGATAACGGGAAGGAGAAAACGATTATGAATAGACCTTATATTTTCTGCCACATGATGACTTCCCTAGACGGAAAAATTATGGGCAATTATATGGATACCCAGGAAGGTGCAGCGGCCGGCGAAGTATTTTACAACATCGCCTTTGGCAAAAATCCCTACTACAAACATCAGGGGTGGCTTTCCGGGCGTGTGACTACGGATGATAACTTTACGTTTTACCAAAAACCAGAGTTGGATGAGAATGCCCCCGCTGTTCCTGAAGGTGATTTTGTAGCAGAACCGGATGCCAAAATGTATTATGTTTCGGTTGATCCTTCCGGAAAGCTGGGATGGAAAAGTAGTGTGCTGCTCTATCAGGATACCACCGCCCATGTACTGGAGATTCTGACGGAAAAAGTGAGCAACGCTTACAAAGCATTTCTTCGCAGGATTGGCATTTCCTATATCATTGCAGGTACAGACAGCCTGGATCACGGACTTGCGATGACAAAATTGAAATCGCTGTTCGGAATTGAGACCCTGATGCTAGGTGGTGGCGGTGTTCTGAACTGGTCGTTTATTCAGGCAGGAATGTGTGATGAGGTTAGTATTGTAATGGCAGCGGCGGCAGACGGTTCTTCTGAAACCCCTGCCCTGTTCGAAACAAGGGGCGGTCTGGCATCTGATTCCCCAGTCCGATTCCAGTTGGAACACCTCGAAGCAAAAGAAGGCGGAAGTATCTGGCTGCGCTATCGGGTAAAGAAATAAGGGGGGCATAAAAATGGATGTAGAGACAATCAGTGTTTTTCCGACAGGAGAGAAAAACGAAGCATTTGCGAAATATTTTGTGGGACAGAGCTATCTGAACATGCTGACTACGGAGGGTGTGGTGATTGGAAATGTGACCTTTGAGCCGGGATGCCGGAATAACTGGCACATTCATCACGCAAAAAGCGGAGGTGGGCAGATCCTCCTTTGTACCACAGGTCGAGGTTATTATCAGGAATGGGGACAACCTACACGAGAACTGCATCCGGGAGATGTTGTTGTAATTCCTCCAGAGGTGAAACATTGGCATGGGGCGGCTCCTGATTCCTGGTTTGCACATTTAGCAGTGGAAGTTCCGGGTATGGAATGCCAGAATGAGTGGTGTGAGCCGGTTCTGGAGGAAGCATATAAGAACTTGAAATGATAAAATTGCTCAAATAAAATAATCCAAACAAGGAAAGAAAATCGCTGTGAAAAATGTAATGATTTTGACCGGTGCGGGCCAGATCGGTATGGCTATCGCCCGCCGGATGGGATATGGCATGAAGATTGTGATTGGAGACAAAAAGGCGGAGAACGCTCAGGCCGTCGCCAAAACCATGAACGATGCCGGGTTTGATGTGGTGCCAGTGGAAATGGATCTTTCCAGCCGGTCATCGATCCAGAACATTATCTCCGGGGCGCAGAAGTACGGTGACATCACCATGCTGGTGAACGCCGCCGGTGTCTCTCCCAGCCAGGCCTCTATCGAGGCGATTTTGAAGGTGGATCTGTACGGGACTGCTGTTCTGCTGGAGGAGATTGGCAAGGTAATCGCCCCCGGCAGTGTGGGTGTAACCATTTCCAGTCAGTCCAGCCATCGGATGAAGCAGCTTACCCCGGAGGAAGATGAGCAGTTGGCCTGCACCCCCACTGAGGAACTTCTGAAATTGTCTCTGCTTCAGCCGGAGAATATCCGAGATACGCTGCACGCTTACCAGCTCGCCAAGCGGTGCAATGAAAAACGTGTCATGGCAGAGTCCGTCAAGTGGGGTGAAAAGGGTGCCCGGATCAATTCGATCTCTCCGGGTATCATTGTTACACCCCTAGCTATTGACGAGTTTAATGGTCCGCGTGGGGACTTCTACAAGAATATGTTTGCTAAGTGTCCGGCTGGACGCCCGGGCACAGCGGATGAAGTGGCCAATGTGGCGGAACTGCTGATGAACCATAAAGGTGCCTTTATTACTGGAGCGGACTTCCTCATTGATGGTGGGGCGACTGCCGCTTATTTCTATGGGCCGCTCAAGCATGAGAAATAATATCTTATATTTGGTATCATCCCACTGTTTAGCCATAGTTATCATACAAGCCTGGTGCTCGACGCAGTAGCATGATACGAAGGAAAACGGGGAGGAAGATGTCACGAGGAAAAGAGTCTTTATGATACACTGCCCAATCTGCGGCGGTAAAACAAGAACGAAGGTGCATGAGAGGCTACCGCACTAAATAAATTTTGCTCTATTCGCACCAAAACAGAGTTTGCGGAATTTTAGATTGACTCACAACGCGGATAAAAATTGCAATCAAATCAGCCGAGCAGTGTCCTACTGCTCGGCTGATCATTGTTTATTCTTCCATGACTTCGAGCATTATCCGGGCCCCAGCTTAAAGCTATTCTGGAACAGTAGGCACTCTGCCATGATCTGATACTCACGAGCAGCGTCCGTATATTAAGAGAACCGTTCTTTATGTTTATCTGTCATGGTAGCCTGCATCTCTCCTTCGTTCCGGTTAATCAGGTGAAGCACTTCCTTGTAGGCGTTTGTGTCATATTTGGTCGGTTCAATGTTGTCATACCAAATGCTGTTCTCCATGTGTGAATTTAATTTTGAGGTGAATCCAAGAACAGCAACCGAGTTTCTTTCCCTACTGTTGTCCTGCGTCGCCCTGGGCAGCGATACGCAAGGCACATATAAGGAGCAAAACTTGTTTTTCGTGCGTCATGCACGAGGGTGAAAATAGAATCTGATATGCAGAAAAACCGCAGTATTAAGGCAAAAATCAGGTGGAAAGCGAAGAAATTACCGGATGTTTGGAGGGGCGGCACTAGGTTCTTGAAGTTCAGCAAGCGCTAATCGCACTTACCCAAGAGATAATTTCCACTGCTTTTCAGTACGTCTTTGGACGCTGTTTTGCAGGAATTATCGTGCTTTTTGGGGCTGTGAATGTTCCTAAAAAGTGCTCAGATTTTCTTCGTAAGGAGCAAGCAAGGAACACGGATCACAATCGCAAAAGCGTGCAAAAAACAAAAGAACTTTGAAGCAGGAGATCGTTCCGCAAGGAACGTATCTCCTGCTTTTTTGTGTTGTGCGGCTTTTCCTCTAAGAAGCTATCCTAGTTCAAATTAGTATTTTAGTAAAGAATCACTCTCTATCATAAGTTGTAGGAGGGGATGATTATAACCGCACATCTTTTATGAATAGGTTTCATGATGTCAGTAAAAGAGAAAGCAGCAAATTATATTTTTCTGCACTAGGATATTATTTTCATATTTAATTTTATCAAGATTTATTTGTTTTGCTGGAGAGTTCATGAAATTCATCAATCATGGATTGCAACGTAATTTCTTGCATCGCTTGCTTGATTGCATCTTCTATTTTATGATACGGGGGTTCCAAAACTTTGCGAATGTTTTGCGCTACAGGGCAAGGCCTGCCCTGACAGGGATGAATCCCAATGATGGAGGTCACACCATCTGGTTCCAGTGCCGAATAGATCTGGTACAAGGTGATCTGGGATGGATCAGCGCACAGCTCTGCACCGCCGGTTCCACGGAGAACCGTAATAAGCCCTGCTTTTTTTAGTGCACTGAGAATATTGCGGATTACAACAGGATTACTCCCTGTACTTTCAGCTAAAAGATTGCTAGTTACCTTGGCAATCCCTTTCGCTTCATGGATAAAAATCAGGCAGTGAACTGCAATGGAACATTTCATACTGATCTGCATAGATAATCTATATCCTTTCAAAAACAAATACGTTATAATTAGATGTAACTATTGACATTACATCTTGAAGGTGCTAAACTGAAGAAGATGTAATTCTATAGATTACACCTAATATTTTATCGATTCTTATAAGAAAAAGCAATAGGGATTCCATAAAAACAAATTCCATGCGAAAAGAGGCTATCTATGAAAGCAGTTCAGATCACAAGTTACACTAAAAATATTAATACTATTCTGAGTGATATCCCAGTACCTCAAATTTCAGATGCTGAGGTACTGATCCAAGTAAAAGCAGCGGCGGTCAATCCCGTGGAGCTTCTGATCCTGACAGGAAGCATAAAACTAATTCAAGATTATCCGATGCCGCTTACATTGGGCAATGAGTGCTCCGGTATTGTGGAGCAAGTTGGCAGCAAGGTTAAGGAATTTCAAAAAGGAGATCGGGTCTATACTCGCTTGCCGATTGGAAAAATTGGTGCTTTCGCAGAATATGTGGCGGTCGAGCAGGATGCCGTTGCCAAAATGCCGGAGGGGTATGATTTCAATATTGCCGCAGCTATCCCGCTAACCGGTTTGACGGCCTATCAGGCTATCGTGGAAGAGCTAGAAGCAAAGCCGGGTCAAACAATTCTGATCCCCGGTGGCTCTGGCAGTTTCGGTCAGATGGCGGTTCCCATCGCCAAGGCTCTGGGGCTGCGAGTGATCGTGACCGGCAACGCACGGACGAAAGAGCAGTTTCTCACTATGGGAGTTGATCGGTATCTCGACTACAAAACAGAAAATTATTGGGAAGTATTATCTGATATAGACCATGTGATCGATACCTTGGGGCCTGATGAGTTCGAGCACGAACTGGCGGTGCTGAAAAAAGGTGGTGGCTTGGTGAGCCTGAGAACTGGTCCTAATAAAGTATTCGCAGAACACAATGGTTTTACCGGCCTAAAAAAACAGATGTTCAGTCTAGCAGGCAGCAAATTTGATAAAGCAGCTCAAAAGCAAGGCAAGGAATATCGGTTTGTATTTGTCCGTTCCGATGGTGCACAACTGCAAAAAATCACTGAGATTGTGGAGAAGCAGCAGGTCAAGCCTGCTGTTGACCCTCATGTTTTTTCTCTGGCCCAGGTTAATGAAGCATTACAGCTTGTGGCCAAGGGTCAGCTTAATGGAAAAGTCATGATTCAGATGTAAGAAAGGGGTGGAAACTATGAAATTGTCCATTCCTGTTGCAGAAACCATTCAAAAGCGGCGCAGTGTCCGCACTTATGAGAGCAAACCCTTGCTACTCCAAGACCGAGAAGCTCTGCTTATGTGTATGAAACAGCTGGATAATCCTTTTGAAGTCCCTGTCCATACGTACATCATTGATAAGAAACTGAATGCAGATGGTGAAAAGCTGGGAACATACGGCGTCATCAAGGGAGCAAGCACCTTCCTCGGAGTTTCTATTCCCAACACCGAACTGGCTTCACTGGCAGCTGGATATGAATTTGAAAATCTCATTTTATATGCCACTCATTTGGGGTTAGGAACGGTATGGTTGGCAGCCACTTTTGACAGGGCGAGCTTTACCAGCGCCATGAACATTCCTAAGGATGAGTTGTTCCTGGCAATCTCGCCGGTAGGGTACCCTGCAGCTAAAAGCAGTCTGACCGAAAAGATGATGCGCTCTGCCATGAAATCATCTTCCCGAAAAGAGTGGGGGGAGCTTTTCTATCAAGTAGATTTTCATAATCCGTTGACTAAAGATATGGTCGGAGACTATGCCCAGCCGCTGGAAATGCTACGGCTGGCTCCCTCAGCCAAGAACGCCCAGCCTTGGCGGGTTCTAAAAACCGAAAACGCCTATCATTTTTATGCAGACTACAACCCGGCACTCTCTAAAGGGGAAAAAATAATAAAGCAGGTGGATCTTGGCATTGCCTTGTCGCATTTCCATCAGACTGCTTTGGAGCTGGGGCTGACTGGAGCTTTTAAACAGATGCCCCAGGAAGATGTAGACCTTCCTGAGAACATACACTACATGATTTCCTGGCATATTGCCAAGTAAAAGGAGGATATTCTTATGAAAATCTATGACATTGTGTTCAGTCCAACAGGTGGAACGAAAAAGGTAGCTGACTGCTTAATAGGTACACTGAAAACTGAGGTAACCACCGTTGACTTGACCAACAGCAAGCTGGATTTTAATGCTGTTTCACTGATGAAGGAGGACGTAGCAGTCATCTCTGTGCCGTCCTACGGTGGCCGTGTTCCCGCTGTGGCAATAGAGCGGCTGGGCAAGATACATGGCAACGATGCTCGAGCTGTTTTGGTTTGTGTTTACGGCAACCGTGCCTACGAGGATACGTTGGTAGAGTTGGAAGATGCTGCAAAACAGGCTGGCTTTCAGGTGATTGCGGCAGTTGCCGCCATTGCGGAACATTCTATCGCCCGTCAGTTTGCAGCCGGACGGCCTGATGCACAGGATGCAGCACAGCTTTCTAATTTTGCTAAACAGATTCAGCATAAGCTTTCTGCGGCAGACACTTCAGAACCTGCGATTCCTGGTAATCGTCCTTATAAGAAAGCTGGAGGAGCCGGTATGGTGCCCAAAGCAACAAAAGATTGTACCAACTGTGGCATCTGTGCAGCAGAGTGTCCTGTGCAGGCCATCGACAAGAAAGATCCGAAGAAAGTGGATGAGAAGGCGTGCATCTCCTGTATGCGTTGTATCACTGTATGTCCGCAGGGTGCTCGCAAGCTCAATCCTGTCATGCTCTCTGCGGCCAGCTTGATGCTGAAGAAGGTTTGTTCTGAGCGGAAGGAATGTGAGCTGTTCCTTTGATGCCGGAAATGTCCCACTTAAAAGGTGAGAATATAGTATGAAAACAGGCGTGATAGATGTAGGCGGCGGATTGAGAGGTATCTATGCCGTTGGCATATTCGATTATTGTATGGATCACGATATTTATTTTGACTTGGGAATCGGTATCTCAGCAGGCAGTGCAAATCTGGCGTCCTTCGCAGCAGGCCAAAGAGGGCGAAACTATCAATTCTACATGGAATATGCATTTCGTAAACAGTATATGAGTGTGGGAAATTTCATACGCAAACGGTCTTTTATTGATATGGATTATGTGTATGGCACGCTAAGCTGTTCCGACGGAGAAAATCCATTGGATTACTGCGCCCTGCGAGATAACCCGATGGAATTCTATGTGATTGCAGCAGATGCTCAAACCGGACAGGCAAAGTATTTCGATAAAAGAGACATCAGCCAGAATGATTACAGCATCTTTAAGGCTTCTTGTGCAATCCCCTTTGTTTGCAAACCGTATGAAGTGAAGAACGTTCCGTATTATGACGGCGCTTTGGGTGATCCGGTTCCGGTAGAAAAAGCCTTTCAACTGGGCTGCGATCGTATTGTTGTCATCCTCACCAAGCCAGAGGATGAATTGAGAAAGTCGGATAAAGATGAACAATTGGCTGCATGTATCCGCAAAAAGTACCCTAAAGCTGCGGAAAGGCTGTGTCAGCGGGCGCAAAGATACAATGAAGGCGTATCGGCGGCACAGAAATATGTCCGGCAAGGCAAAGCACTTATCGTCTCGCCGGATGATACCTGCGGTGTCAGCACTCTGAAAAAGGATAAGACATCTCTGCAACGTCTATACGACAAAGGATACGCAGATGGCAAAAAGATCTCGGACTTTCTGCTTGCCCTAAAATAAGAAAATACCGCCAATCTATTCCGCTAAGGAGGGTGGGTTGACGGTATTTTTCTTTTTTCAGATAAAAGACTGCATATAAAAAAGTCGTCAAAAGCAGAATCTTTTGGGTGTGTCTCTAGTAACTTGATTTATTAATCGAAATCTAACCGCGAGGGACCGTTGTGATTTATAAGTATTCCTCTAGGTTGCCGTTCAAAATCAATTCTGCACATTGAAGATAGACCAGTTCAGACCGTTGGAAATGGCTATTCGCAACCTGATTCTCTACGGCTGGTTCAGTCGATGGAAAGAATGTTTCCATTAGTATACTGTGGTTCGACGCAAACAGTGCCTATGTTGAACTTACAGGAAACCAATTTATCCATTTTGTTCGCTTCTTTGCTGTTTTGAAAAATTGAGGTGAATCCAAGAACAGCAACCAAGTTTCTTTCCCTACTGTTGTCCTGCGTCGCCCTGGGCAGCGATACGCAAGGCACATATAAGGAGCAAAACTTGTTTTTCGTGCGTCATGCACGAGGGTGAAAATAGAATCTGATATGCAGAAAAACCGCAGTATTAAGGCAAAAATCAGGTGGAAAGCGAAGAAATTACCGGATGTTTGGCGGGGCCAGCACGAGGCTCTTAAAGTTCAGCAAGCGCTAATCGCACTTACCCAAGAGATAATTTCCCGTTTCGGGTTTTTATATCGTATCAAAAGCGTTTCCGATTTTCGGAAACGCTTTTTTTATTTGCATGATTAACCTTTTATATCTTCTTGAGAGAAGATATGAGAATCTTTACACCCGATTTTTATTTCTATTTAAGTTACAGCCTTTATGATATAATTACTTTATATACAGATGTTTTTTATTTGAAGATAAGTCTAGGGGTAAAGAGGGAGAATGCGATATGAGACTTTTACTGGCGGAAGATGAATTAGCGCTGTCAAAAGCATTTACAGCGATATTGGAACGAAATAATTATTCTGTGGATGCGGCTTATGATGGTCAGGAAGCACTGGAGTATTTGGAAGCAGACAATTATGATGGCGTTATTCTCGATATTATGATGCCGAAAGTGGATGGAATCACAGTGCTGAAGGAAATTCGGAAAAGAGGCAACCTGATTCCGGTTCTGCTGCTGACGGCAAAATCTGAAGTGGACGACAAGGTCCTGGGGCTGGATGCTGGTGCAAACGACTACCTGACCAAGCCTTTTAATTCAAGAGAATTGCTGGCAAGAATTCGTGCAATGACACGAACACAGGCAGCCCAGGCAAACTCACAGCTGCATATCGGAAATGTAGTGTTGGATCGCGCCATCTATGAGCTTTCCACTCCATCCGGAAGTTATCGGCTGGCAAACAAGGAATTTCAGATGATGGAAATGCTGATGAGCAATCCTAAAAATTTGATTTCTTCCGAACGATTTATGGAAAAGATTTGGGGATATGACAGCGAAGCAGAAATCAATGTGGTTTGGGTGTACATTTCCTATCTGCGCAAAAAATTAGCTGCACTGCACGCCAATATCCAGATTAAAGCCATGCGAAATGCCGGTTATACTCTGGAGGAAATTGTATGATACGAAAACTTCGAATAAAACTGATTCTTGCATCCATGCTGTCTTTGCTGCTTGTTTTAACTATAATTTTGGGTGTTGTAGGGGTCCTGAATCATAGAAAAATCGTACAAGATGCAGACAGCATATTGGCACTCCTGCAGGAAAATGACGGTAACTTTCCACTCGATGAGCGTATGGGAAACGATTTGTTTTCCATAGAAAAACATCTTAGAAACAATCACCGCTTTTCTCCGGAGCTGCCTTATGAGTCCAGATACTTTTCTGTGTTTCTGACAGAAACCGGTGATGTCATTTCTGTAAATACCGGTAAGATTGCAGCTGTGGATACCACAACGGCGATCAACTATGCACATACGGTACTCCGTACAGGGCTTTTAAAGGGATTTGTGGATGATTATCGCTATACAACCTATACGGTTGGAAATGAAATTCACATTATTTTTCTTGACTACGGTCGTGAAATGACTTCGTTTCGAACCTTTTTATTTACCAGTATGGGGGTTTCC